>Ga0209830_10000901_pt1 | contig 28292 bp, 22 predicted proteins | sample ArcticOcean_MG_C_12_FD_187439 | JGI IMG/M metagenome (GOLD analysis project Ga0209830, IMG submission 187439) | Marine microbial communities from western Arctic Ocean - ArcticOcean_MG_CB8_130 (SPAdes) (version 2) | ecosystem: Environmental > Aquatic > Marine > Oceanic | place: Arctic Ocean...
GAATTTGCATATGCAATTTATAAAGACAAACCAAAAAATATAATTGCAGTGACTGGAACCAATGGTAAATCATCTATTGTTGATTTTTATTTTCAGATTTTAAAACTAAATAAAAAAAAAGTAGCCACAATTGGAACATTGGGGATCAAGACACAGAATTATATAAAAAAAGTTTCAAACACAACTATAGACCCGATTGCATTAAGTATTTGTTTAAATAAATTAAAAAAAGAAAATATTAATGACGTTATATTAGAGGCATCCAGTCATGGGCTTAAACAAAATAGATTAGATGGTTTAAAATTTAAAACTGGTATATTTACTAATTTATCTCATGATCATTTAGATTATCATAAAACTTTAGATAATTATTTTAAATCGAAATTATATTTATTTAAAAAATTACTTAAGAAAGATGGGAATATTATTACTGACAAAGAGATTCCTCAATATAAAAAGATTAAAAATATAGCTTTAAAAAAAAATTTTAATATAGAGACAATTTCAAGTAGCACAGGAAATTTAGAAATAATTTCGCACAAATATCAAAATGAAAAACAGGTAGTTAAAATTAGGTATAATAAAAATATTTATAAATTTGAAACAAAGTTAATAGGAAAAATTCAGATTAAAAATATTTTAATGGCAATGATAGCAGCTACCAAAAGTGGTTTAAACTTTAAAAAAATTGTCGATAAAATTGATATTATAAAACCGGTAAGTGGAAGGTTGGAGCAAATAGGAGTCATTAAAAATAATTCTAAAGTTATACTAGACTATGCTCACACGCCGGAAGCACTTAAAGCATCTTTAAAAAGTTTAAAAAAGCAATTTGAGAATAGAAAAATTTCAATAGTTTTTGGCTGTGGTGGAAATAGAGATAAAACAAAAAGACCAATGATGGGAAAAATTGCTAATCACTACTGTGATAGAATTTATTTAACAGATGACAATCCACGATACGAAAATCCAAAAACAATAAGAACATCTATAAGAAAAAATATTAATAAATCTAAAATCTATGAGGTTTCAAACAGGGCAAATGCTATTAAGAAAGCGATATTTACTTTAAAAACAGGTGAAATATTAATTGTTGCTGGTAAAGGACATGAAAAGACTCAAGAATACAGGGAAATAAAAAAATTATTTTCTGACAAAAAAGAAATATTAAAAAATATTAGATTAAAAAATAAAACACTTTCTAGTAATCTTAAATTAAACATTTTAAAGGAATTAACTAATTCAAGGAATGTTTCCTCAAAATTAGAGATTAATAATGCATCTATAAATTCTAATGAAATTAATAAAAATGATATTTTTTTTGCTATCAAGGGAAATAAAAACGATGGAAATTTATTTATTAAAAAAGCACTTAAAAATGGAGCCTCATTAGTAATAACTGATAAGTTAAAAAATAATAAGAATTGTTTACGTGTAAAAAATACTTTAAAATTTTTAACAGAGGCATCATCGATTTTAAGAGAAAATGTACATAGTAAGGTTATTGCTATTACTGGTAGTTGTGGAAAAACTTCACTTAAAGAGTTAATGGGTAGATCTTTAAAAAAAACTTATAATGTTACATATTCACCAAAGTCTTTTAATAATAGGTTTGGAGTTCCAGTAAGTTTATTTAATCTAAAAAAGAATGATGATTTTGGTATTTTTGAAATTGGAATGGACAAAAAAAATGAAATCAACTCTTTATCAAAAATTATAAAACCTGATGTTGGTATTATTACAAATATTTCTTATGCGCACATAAAAAATTTTAAAAATATTAAAGAAATAGCATTAGCTAAATCAGAAATTATTCAAAATATAAAAGAACATGGATATCTTATTTTAAATGCGGATGACTCTTTTTATAATTTTCATAAAAAAATAGCTTCAAAGAGAAAAATAAGTGTTCTTTCTTTTAGTATAAAAAATAAAAGCTCAAATATTTATCTAAATTCGATTAAAAAAGAGAAGTTAAAATATAAAATTTTTATAACTATAGACAATACAAATAAATTCTTTTATCTCAACACATGTTTTGAAAGTGATATAAAAAATTTACTTGCATCGATTGTAGCTATATCAATATATAAAAACATAGACAAGATAGATTGTAATTTTTTCTATAGCAACAAAATACCAATAGGACGTGGCGATATTTCAGAAATTAAATTGCTTAAAAAAAAATTTTACCTTGTAGATCAAAGTTATAACTCAAACCCACTCTCGTTGAATTCAGCATTAAAAAATTTTAATATGATTAAACTTAATGATACTAAAAAACATTTAATTCTTGGAGATATGTTGGAATTAGGGAAACATTCCAAAAAATTGCATAAAGAAGTTGCTAAAAATATTAACAAAACATCTATTAAAAATGTTAATGTTATTGGGAAACATATGAGTGAAGCATATAAAATTCTTCATAATAACAAAAAAGGCATTGTTTTAAAAAATCACTCAGAAATAATTAATTTGATTAAAAATAATATAAATAATAATGATTACTTAATGATTAAAGGTTCAAATTCTACAGGGCTTAATAAGCTAACAAACGATATAAAGTCAGGTAAAATCAATGCTTTATAACTTTATTTTAGAATATGTAGACCAGTATAGCTTCTTAAATGTTTTTAAGTATCTCACTTTTAGAACAGGGTTGGCAATGTTTACGTCTATTTCAGTAGTTTTACTTGTCGGGACTCCATTCATTAAATTTTTTTCAACAAAACATATTTTAGATCCAATACGGACCGATGGACCATCAGAGCACATCATAAAAAAAATTGGAACACCAACTATGGGTGGTGTATTAATACTTTTAGGATTATTTTCAGGAATTCTTTTATGGGGAGATTTATCTAGTCACTATGTTTGGTTCTTACTTTTTATAGTAACATCCTTTGGTCTGTTGGGTGCTTATGATGATTATAGAAAAATTAAATTTAAAAACTCATCAGGTATTTCATTTAAATTTAAGTTGATTGCTCAAATTTTAATAGCTCTAGTAGCTATACTTATGTTATCTCATTTTTCACAACACGAAGAATTGACCAATTTATACTTTCCATTTTTCAAAAACTTAATCATAAATCTTGGGTGGTTTTTTGTACCATTTTCTATATTTGTAATTGTTGGATCTTCAAATGCAGTGAATTTAACAGATGGTCTTGATGGTTTAGCAACAGTACCAGTGATATTAGTGGCAGCATGTTTTGCTTTTATTAGTTATGTTACAGGGAATATTGTTTTTTCAGAATATTTACAGATAACCTATATAGAAGGTATGGGTGAAGCTTCTATATTTTGTGGAGCAATCATTGGAGCCTGTTTAGGTTTTTTGTGGTTTAATGCGCCACCCGCGAAAATATTTATGGGTGATACAGGATCCTTAGCTTTAGGTGGATCGCTCGGTGCTGTTGGAATAATTACAAAGCATGAAGTTGTTTTAGCAATAACTGGTGGGTTATTTGTATTAGAAGCAGTTTCAGTCATTGTACAAGTATTATCATTTAAATTGACTGGAAAAAGAGTTTTTAGAATGGCTCCGATTCATCATCATTATGAAAAAAAAGGGTGGGCTGAATCAACAATAGTTATAAGATTTTGGATAATTTCAATCATTCTTGCTATGATTGGGTTGGCGACATTAAAACTCAGATAATGTTAAAAAATCACAATATCTTTAATAAAAAAAATATTTTAGTTTATGGATTAGGAAAAAGTGGTCTATCCACATTTAAGTTTCTAAAAAGAGAAAATAAGATTTATCTATATGATGATGAAAAAAAACTTTATAATAATGAAGAAACAAAAAAAAATTTAGTCAGTTATAAAAAACTATTAAGTAAAGAAGTTGATTATATAATAATTAGCCCAGGCATAGACATCAATAAATGCAGACTTAAAAGTTACTTAAAAAAAAATTTAAAAAAAATCTATACAGATTTGGATATTTTTTTTAATTTTTATTCGGAAAATAAAAATATTACTATTACAGGTACAAATGGTAAATCAACCACAGCTAGTATTTTATATGAAGTTTTAAGAGATCAAAAATTTGATGTCAGATTAGTAGGAAATATAGGAAATCCAATTTTATTGGAAAAAAATATAACAAGCAGTACAATTTTTATTGTTGAAGCATCATCTTATCAGCTGGATTATAGTAGATTGTTTAGGTCTAATATCTCAGTAATATTAAATATTTCTCCAGACCATCTAGAAAGACATAAAACCCTAAAAAATTATATTAAAGCAAAATTTAAACTTGTAAGAAATCAAACAAAAAAAGATAACACAATATTAAATGTAAATAATTTATATATAAGGCGAGAAGTAAAACGTCAAAAATTTTTACCTAAAATAATTAAAGTTGACAAGTGTGTTAATCTTAAGATTATAAAAAAAATTAATAATCCTTATTTTTATACTCATGGCAATAAAGAGAATCTAACTTTTATTCTTCACATTATCAAATTATTTAAAATTAAAAGAAATATTTTATTAATAACATTAAAAAGATTTAAAGGTTTGAATTATAGACAACAAATAATTTATAAGACCAAAAAATTAACTATCATCAATGATTCTAAAGCTACAAGCTTTTCATCCTCTGAAAGCTTATTAAAATCATTACCAAATGCAAATTGGATAGTTGGAGGATTATTCAAAAAAAATGATAAATTTTCAATACCCAAAAAATATTGTAAAAATTTCAAAGCTTACATCTTTGGAAAAGATAAAAGATTTTATATAAATGAGTTAAAAAATAAAATGCAAATTGAATCTTTCTTTAATTTAAAATCTTTAATAAAAAAAATTATCAAAGATGTTAAAAATAATAAATTAAGAAATCATAAAACTATTCTTTTTAGCCCAGCAGGAGCTTCTTTTGATAGTTTTAAAAATTTTGAAGAACGAGGTAAGTTTTTTAATAATCTCATTAAAAAAAATATAAATGTATTATAGCGATGTAATTTATAGGTTTTATTATGGATGGTGGAAAAATATTGATAAAAAAATATTTTTGCTGATAATATTTTTATTTAGCCTGGGGTTATTTTTCTCTCTTGTTTCAACATCATTAATAGCTTCAGATAAATTAGATACCAATAATTATTTTTTCTTTTTTAAACATTTAGCTTATATTTGTCTCGGTTTATTTGTTTTGATTTTTTTTTCTTCACTGAGTCAAAAAAATCTTTTTAAATTTTCAATATATTTATTTTTTATTTCATTATTTTTCTTAATTTTAGTTCCAATTTTGGGAACAGAAGTCAAGGGATCTAAAAGATGGCTAGATCTTATTTTTCTTCCTAGATTTCAACCAATAGAAATTGTTAAACCTTTTGCTATAATTTTTATCTCTTTAATCTTAAGTAGTGAAAAAAATTTAAATATTTATCTTAAGTATTTTTTAAGTCTCTTTTCAATTTTACCCATATCTTTTTTACTAATGATGCAACCTGATATTGGACAAACATTATTAGTTTTTTCATCTTGGTTTGCTTTAGTTTTTATTTCTGGGTTGAGTCTTCTCGTAATACTAGGTTTTTCTAGTATTATATTATCAGTGCTATTTTATATGGTTTTTTTTGTTTCTAAATTTGAATACATAAAAAATCGAATTTTCTCGTTCTTTAATCCAAACAATGGAACTCACAATTTTCAATCTGAAAAAGCGATAGATGCAATTAGTAGTGGAGGTTTTTTTGGTAAAGGAATTGGTGAGGGAACATTAAAAAATAAAGTTCCAGAAGCTCATACGGATTATTTAGTATCAGTAATTTCAGAAGAATTTGGAGTAGTGACGATCCTATTTTTATTATTTTTATTTTTATTTTTTATCTACACTGTGTTTAAAAAAATATACATTGAGACAGATGAGAATGTTAAATTAATCCTTGCTGGATCAATAATTTTAATTATTTTACAGGCCTTAATTCATTTGGGTGTAAATATTAGGCTATTCCCTACAACAGGTATGACTTTGCCATTTCTTAGTTATGGAGGATCATCAATTATAGGTGTTTCAATTTTGTCTGGTATAATCTTAAATTTAACAAAAAGAAAAGTAAATTAAGTGAAAAAAAAAATTTTAATTAGTACTGGTGGATCTGGGGGGCACGTTGTACCTGGTACAATTTTCTACGAACATCTACAAGATAAGTTTAATATTTTTATGATCACTGACCTCAGAGGTGTTAAATTCTTAGATAGAAATAGATACAACATAGAAATTCTAGATGTAACTAGAATATCTAAAAATATTTTTAAATTGCCTTTTCAATTTATTTCATTTTGCTACTCATTATTGAAAGCTCTATTTTTTATAAAAAAAAGTAAAATAAAAATAGTTATATCTACTGGTGGATACATGTCTGTACCATTATGTTTAGCATCAAGAATTCTTAATATAAAATTATTTTTATTTGAACCAAATATGGTTCTTGGTAGAACAAATAAATTTTTTATTAAACACTGTGAGAAAATTTTTTGTTATTCCAATAAAATTAAAAATTTACCAAGTAAATTTACAGATAAAATTTCTATCATTCCTACTTTGCTGAGAAAAGATTTTTATAATAAAAAAAAAATTGAGACAATTAATAAAGAAGTTAATTTATTGATAATAGGAGGAAGTCAAGGTGCAAAATTATTTGATGCAATAGTTCACAACTCAATAATTAAACTATCAAAAAAATATAAATTTAAAGTTTATCAACAAACAAGCCAAAAAAATTTTTTAAGCTTAAAATTATTTTATCAAGCAAACAAAATTGAAAATGTATTATTTGATTTTGATGAAGACATTTCAGCTTTGATGAACAGAGTGAATATATGCTTAACTAGAGCTGGTGCGTCTACGTTAGCAGAGTTGGTGTTTTTAAATATACCTCATCTAGCAATACCTTTGCCCACTGCAAAAGATAATCACCAGTTCGAAAATGCATTTTTTTATAATCAACATGGGTGTAATTGGATTTTAAATCAAAAAGAAATTAACGATAACAATCTTACAAACAAACTATTTAATATCATTGATAATAAAGAAATGTATTTAAATAAAAAAAAGAACATGAAAAATTTTAGCTATCAAAACACATGGAATAATGTAAATCAGAAAATAATATCTACAATTAATGAAAATTGAATTAGCCAAAACTGAAATAATACATTTTGTGGGCATAGGTGGAATTGGTATGAGTGGCCTATCTCTAATAATGAAGGGAATGGGATTTAAAGTCCAAGGTAGTGACATTTTAAATAATAAAAATATTGAACGATTAAAAAAAAATAAAATTCAAACTTTAATTAACCATACAAAAAAAAACATTAAAAAAGCTACTATTCTAGTTATTTCATCAGCTATTAAAAAAAATAATCCAGAACTAATTGAAGCAAGAAAAAAAGGATTACCAATTTATAAAAGAGGCGAAATGTTGGCTCATATAGTGTCACTGACAAAGAATATTGTTGTTACTGGTTCTCACGGCAAAACTACTACAACTTCACTATTAGCTGCAATATTCTCAAAAACAAAATTAGATCCTACAATTATAAATGGTGGTGTACTTAATTCTTTAAATAATTCTGCAAAACTTGGAAAAAGTGACTGGTGTATATTGGAAGCAGATGAGTCTGATGGTAGTTTTATACATATACCACCCACTTATTCGATTGTTACAAATATTGATAGAGAACATATGGATTATTATAAGTCAATGATCGATCTCAAAAATTTATTTATAGATTTTATTAATAAAGTACCATCTTTCGGAAAGTCATTTATTTGTATTGATGATAAAAATAACTTTGAATTATTAAAGAAAATTAAGATAAAAAATTACTATACATACGGAACTAATTCAAAGTCTCAATTTCGTATTAAAAATATAAAACTAACAAAAGATTATTCAGAATACGACTTAGTAATTAACTTACCTGGAAAAAAAAATATAACTATTAATAAGATTAAAATCCCACTCCTTGGACTGCACAATATCAGAAATGCAACAGCAGCAGCAAGCGTAGCTTCAACTATTGGTATCCCTAAAGAAATTATTAAAAAGGGCTTAAAAGATTTTAAGGGGGTTCAAAGAAGATTTAATAAAATATTTACATATAAAGAAACAAACTTTTATGATGACTATGCTCACCATCCAACAGAAATTAAAGAAATTTTAAATGGTATAAGATCTGCTTATAAAAAAGATGAAATAATTTGTATATTTCAACCTCACAGGATTTCTAGATTAAAAGACCTCAAAAAAGAATTTACTCTATCATTTAAAAAAGCAGATACTGTAATTTTATGCCCAGTTTATACTGCGGGAGAAAAAATAAAATTAGGATTTAGTTATAATGATTTTGCTAGAGAGATAATGAAAAATTCAAAAGTCAAATTATTTATAGTCAAAGATAAATATCAATTGGCTAAATTCATTAAACAAACTATTTATGGAAAAAAAATAGTTGTTGGCATGGGTGCAGGTACTATTTCTAGCTGGATGAAAGAATTACCAAAGTTATTATAATGACAGTTGATGATATAAAAAAATTTTCAAAAGAGATTAATAGTCAAATTAATTTTGATTATGATTTAAAAAAAAGTAATTGGTTTAATATTGGAGGGAAAACTAAAGTTTATTTTAAACCAGAGTCTTTATCTGATTTAGTTATATTTCTTAAAAAATTTAGAGATAAAGAAAAAATTTTTATTCTTGGTGCTGGATCAAATACTTTAATAAATGACAGTATCTTTGATGGAATTGTCATCAAGCTAGGAAAAAATTTTTCAAATATTTCGTTGTTACCTAATGATGTTATTGTAGCTGGTAGTGCATGTACGGATAAAAAATTATCTGATTTTGCTGTGGAAAACGAAATAGGTGGCCTGGAGTTTTTAGCATGTATACCAGGGACTATTGGTGGTGGACTAAAGATGAATGCTGGTTGTTTTAAAAGAGAGTTTAAGGACATACTTATTTCTGTTCAGGCAATTGATCGATTGGGAAAAGTTATCACAATTCCAGCAAATCAAGTTACCTTTAAGTATAGAAATAACGATCTAGAAAAGGATTTAATTTTTTTAAGTGCTTCTTTTAAAGGAGAGAAAAAAGATAAAAATCTAATTAAAAAAGAAATTTTTGAATTAAAAAAAAAAAAAAAAAAACAAATTAAAAAAGAAATTTTAGAAAAAAAAAAAAAAAAAGATGAAAATCAACCAACTAAAATCAAAACAAGTGGCAGTACATTCAAAAACCCAATTAACCAAACGAGTAAAAAAGCATGGGAGTTAATTAAAGAATCGGTACCTTTGGAGACAACTTTTGGAGATGCTAGCATTTCAGATAAACATTGCAATTTCTTTGTAAATAAAAATAACGCGACTTTTAATGATATGAATAAATTGATAGAGTTTGTTAAAGAAAGAGTGGAAGAAAAAACAGGCATTAAACTAGAAAAAGAAATTAAAATATTAGAATAGTAATGAAAAAAAAAATTTTAATTCTTTGTGGAGGCATTTCTAAAGAACGCTTAATAAGCCTGGAGACAGGGAAGCAAGTAGCTATTGAATTAAAAAAAAATAAGTATAAAGTCCTAATTTGTGAACCAGACAACACTCTATTAAAAAAAATTAAAATTTTTAAGCCAAATATAATATTTAATGCATTACACGGACAATTTGGAGAAGATGGTTATATCCAATCTATTTTAGAGACACAAAAAATACCTTATACACACTCTGGAGTAATTGCCTCATCGATAGCAATAGATAAAATAATTTCTAAAAAAATTTTTATCAAAAATAATATTCTAACACCTAAATATATTAAGTTTAATTATCAAGAAAGTAAAATTAACGTTATTAAGACCATTGAAAAAAAGTTAGGCTTTCCAGTTGTTATCAAGCCTATAAATGAGGGCTCTAGTGTACACGTCCATATATGTAACAAAAAAAATATAGTAAAAAAATTAAGTCAATTAAGTGCTTATAATGAAATTTTAATAGAAGAATTCATACCAGGTAGAGAAATTCAAGTTGCTATAATGGGTAATAAAAATCTTGGTGTAATAGAACTCAAACCTAAAAGAAAATTTTATGATTATGAAGCAAAATATAATATAAATGCAAATACAGAACACGTAATACCTGTCAACTTAAATAAAAGAGATTTAAAAAAAATTACTTATATTACTTCTAAAGCTCACAGAGTTATTGGATGCAGAGGAGTAACGAGGTCTGATTTTAAATTTTATAAGGAAAAATTTTATTTATTAGAAATTAATACACAGCCAGGTATGACCAAACTTTCACTGGTACCAGAAATTGCAAGTTATGCTGGTATAAGCTTCATAAAATTAATTGAATGGATTCTAAAAGATGCATCAATCAATAGATAAAAAAAATAAAATAATAATTTATTTGGTATTTCTACTCATATTAAGCACCAGCAGTGGGAAACTTCTAGAAAAACAAAATAGATACACATTAAAAATTAACAATATTAAAGTTTTTGGTTTAACTTTGGCTAAGAATTTAGAAATTCAAAATGACCTGAATAGTATTCTTTATCAAAATATATTTTTTATTGGAAAAGAAGAAATTAAAAAGATTATTGATAAACACAACATTATAGAAGAATATAATATTAAAAAGATTTATCCCTCATCACTAAAAATAGTAATTAAACCAGCTAAATTTTTAGCAAAAATAACTAATGTTAATAATTTGATAGTAGGTTCTAACGGCAAACTTATATCTGGTGAAAAAAGTGATAAAATCTTACCCAATATATTTGGTGAATTTCATTCAAAAAAATTTTTAGAATTTAAGAATGATATTGAGCTGTCAAAATTTAATTTTGATGAAGTTAAAACTATATACTTTTTTTCATCTAATAGATGGGACATTTTAACGATCGATGATATTTTAATTAAATTACCAGAAAATGAAGTGTCAGAATCTCTTAACAGAGCTTATAAAATAATAGCTAATATTAATTTTAAAGGTAAAAATATTATTGATCTTAGAGTAAAAGGCCACCTAATTGTAAATTAATGGGTAACAATAATTATCAAGTATATGTTGATTGTGGCTTTTCAAAATTAAGAGCCAGCGCATTCCACAAGACTAACTTAAAAAAAAGATTTCATATTAAAAGTAAGTTTTTTTTTGATTATAAAGAAATTAGTACAGAGGTTCAAAAAATGATTACTTTTTTAGAGCAAAATACTAACGAATATATTGATAATGTAAATTTAATGGTAGATAGCTCCGAGATGCTATCAATTGGAATTTCGATATCTAAAAAAATTGATGCTGTGCAATTAAAACAGGACGATATTCAATTCTTAGTCCAAGAAGCCAAGCAACAAATATTAGAATATTATAAAAACCAAAATATTGTACATATCATAATTAATAACTATAAGATTAACAGTGTTGATTATGATTATTTACCATTAAATACAAAATGTAATTTTATAGCTATAGACATTCTTTTTATTTGCTTACCAGAAAACACCATAGAGTATTATAAAAATATTTTTCATAAATTTGATATTTCAGTTAATCAAATAATTTGTGCTAGTTATGCTAAAGCTAAAAATTATGAGGAAGACCTTCTTGTCCATGAAAATATCTCATTTGTTGATGTGGGCTATAATAAAACCTCAATAACAATTTATGCTAATAATAAAATCTCATGCTTGAATGTTCTGCCAATTGGTGGAAATCATATTACAAAAGATATCTCAAAGATGTTAAAAATTGATTTAACACAAGCTGAAAATATCAAGATTAATTTTGATAACCAAGAAATATTTTCAAACTATAGAGATTTTTCCTTAGAGTTTTTGCAAAAAATAATCTTTGCCAGAATTGAGGAGATTTTGAGGATGTGTGCTCAATCTATTAAGCTAAATTCAATTACAGAAAATTCTTTTAAAGTAGCTTTAATGGGTGAAGGTTTAAAAACATTAAATAATCAGAATAAAGAAAATATTTTTATTGCGCACGATCTTGATCTTTTAGAAGAAAAAAATCAAGATGCTTGTAGGGCTGGCTTTACATTAAGCACGAGTTTAAATAGACAGGAAGTGAGTGTTGTACCAAAAAAACTATCAAAACATGGTCTTTTTGAGCGATTTTTTCATTTTTTTAAATAGAACAGTATTCTTCTGTAACATTTCTTGTTTTTCATATTTAAACTCCTGAATTTATAACAATCGAGTGTCAGTATTAAATCAAAAAACTATTAATAAAGATATTACCTTAAAAGGTATTGGTCTTCATACAGGCTTAGATGTTAATTTAGTCATTAAGCCAGCAGAACCAAATACTGGAATAATTTTTAAAAGAATAGATCTTAAAAACAATAACATAATCATTCCGAATCTTTTTAATGTTAGTAGCGCAATTTTTTGTACCACTATATCAAATGAAAACAATGTAAGTGTTTCAACAATAGAACATTTAATGGGTGCTTTATATGGAATGGGTATTGATAACGCTTTAATTGAAATTGACAATCAAGAAGTTCCAATTTTAGATGGTTCAGCAAAAATATACGTTGAAGCAATAAACGAAGTGGGAATTAAAAATAGTGATGTACCTATAAAGATTATTAAAATTGAAAAAATAATAGAATTTAATGATGGGGAAAAAACAATTTCAATAGAACCAAGCAAAATTAGTTTGGATATAGATTTTGAACTCAAGTATGAAAATAAACTTATCGGGACACAAAGAAATGTTGTTAAGGTGTATGAGTCAGATTTAACTGACATTTATAACTCAAGAACTTTTTGTCTTTATGAAGATGTAGAAAAACTAAGAGAAATGGGCTTAGCGAAAGGAGGAAGTCTTGAAAATGCCATAGTAGTAAAAGATAATCTGATTGTGAATAAAGAAGGACTGAGAAATGAAAAAGAATTTGTAAATCATAAAATTTTAGATTGTATGGGAGATCTTTATTTAGCTGGCTATAAAATTATTGGAAAAATAACCTGTTCTCGAGGTGGTCATAAACTTACAAATCAACTGCTAAGAAAAGCTTTTCAAGATAAAAATAATTTTTCATTAATTGAGATAAAGGAAAAAAACTTACCTCATGCCTTTATTAATAAAGGTAATTTAAAAGCAATCGCATAAAAGTTTAGAATTTTTCAAATAATCTGTTAAGAGATATTGATGATTAATTACTTTAAGATTTTATTAATTTGTACATTTGTTCTTCAGATTTCTTGTAGTAAAGAAAAAAAGATAATCTCTGAAATTAATAACACAGATATAAAACAACAGATGGTTGAGCTTTATGAAGAAGGCTATAAAGAGTTACTAGATGGTGATGCGTTATATGCGGCAGAAAAATTCAAGGATGCAGAGTTAATTTTCCCACAATCAGACTGGGCCCCCATGGCATCATTAATGGCAGCATATGCATACTACTCCCAGGATTACTATTTTGATGCTATAAGTCAAATAGAGGATTATTTAAAAATATATCCTAATCACATAAATCGAGATTACGCACAATTTATTTTAGCAATGTGCTATTATGAAAATATTGTAGATGAAAAGCGAGATTTAGAACCTTTGTTAAAAGCAAAAAAAAAATTCGAATTAATATTAGAAGAATATCCTACAACTGATTTTGCATTGGATGCTCAATTTAAACTAGAATTAATAGAAGATAAACTTGCTGGAAAAGAAATGTTTATAGGAAGACATTACATGAAAAGTAAAAAATGGATACCAGCTATAAATAGATTTAAAAAAATCACTGAAGACTATGACAAGACTGTTTATATTGAAGAAGCGTTGCATAGACTGGTCGAAATAAACTATAGAATTGGTCTAGTAGATGAGGCTAAAAAATATGCAAATATATTGGGTTATAACTATGATACAAGTGAATGGTATAAAGCTTCATATAAAGTGTTTAATAAAGAATACAAATACAGTGAAAAAAAAAATAATAAAAAATTAAAGCAAAAGGACAGAAAGAAAATCATTACAAAATTTAAGAAAAAGTTCCTGACACTTTTTGAGTAAAAATGAATAAGACTTTAATAAAAAAAAGTTATTTAGAAAAAATAAATAAACTAAAAAAATACAATCTGGCTTATTATGAAAAAGATAGTCCAATTATATCAGATCAACAATACGATAGCTTAAAAAAAAAAATCATAGACTTAGAGATCGAATATAAATTTTTAAATAATAGAGAGTCTCCAACACAGTCGGTGGGATTTAAACCATCTAAAAACTTCCAAAAAATAAAACATAAGGTCCCCATGTTATCATTGGGCAACGCCTTTAATGAAGAAGATTTAAAAAATTTTGAGAAAAAAATTATAAATTTTTTAAACTTGGAAGACACAAGTATAATTGAATATAGTGCGGAACCAAAAATTGACGGAATTTCTGCATCACTAATCTACATTAATGGAAAATTTGTAAAAGGTCTTTCAAGAGGAGATGGATCAGAAGGAGAAGATATTACACAAAATTTGAAAACAATTAAAGATATCCCAACACAAATAACTAAAATAGATTTTCCAGAAGAAATTGATATAAGAGGCGAAGTTTTTATTGAAAACCGTGATTTTCAAAAGATAAAAGATAATTTTGCAAATCCTAGGAATGCAGCCTCTGGTTCTCTAAGACAAAAGAACTCAGCTGTAACCAGTAAAATTCCACTTAAGTTTATTGCTTATACGTATGGATATGTAAAAAGCATGAAGGTAAATAATCAAATTGATTTTTTGAAAAACCTTAAATTATGGGGATTTAAAACTAATCCATTTAATAGAAAAATAACCACCATAAAAGACTTAATTTTAAATCATAAAAATTTGGAGGAGAAAAGAAAAGAAATACCTTTTGATATAGATGGAGTTGTTTATAAAATTAATAATTTTGATTTACAAAAAAGATTAGGTTTTGCTGCGAATGCCCCAAGATGGGCTATAGCACACAAGTTCTCTGCAAATAGCTCAATCTCAGAAATATTAAATATTGAAATACAATTAGGTAGAACTGGTGCGTTAACACCAGTGGCAAAAATAAAACCAGTAAATATTGGAGGAGTAATGGTATCCAATGCTACACTGCATAATGAAGATGAAATAATTAGAAAAGATATAAGAATTGGGGATACAGTAACAGTTGAAAGAGCAGGCGATGTAATTCCGCATGTAATTTCAGTTAACTTTAAAAAAAGAGATAAAGATTCTAAACAATTTATTTTTCCTTTAAATTGTCCTTCTTGTGGAAACAAAACAGTAAAAGATTACAATGAAATAACAAAAAAAGAAGATGCTGTAAGAAGATGTACTAGCGAAGGGTACGAGTGTGAAAAAATCGCTGTAGAAAAAATAAAACATTTTGTTTCAAAAGAAGCATTTAATATAGACGGGTTTGGAAAAAAAATTGTAGAAAACTTTTGGCATCTAAAATTAATCAAATTACCACATGATATTTTTAATCTAAACTATCATAACATAGAAAAATTAGAGGGCTGGGGCAAACTATCTGTGGCTAATTTAAAATTTTCAATAGAAAACAAAAAAAAAGTTTCTTTAGACAGGTTTATTTACTCATTAGGCATAAGGCATATAGGGCAAGAAAATGCAAAATTAATAGCGAGACATTTGAAGTCATCACTTAATTTTCTAAAATTAGTTGAAAATAAATATATTGATAATTTGTCTAATATTGATGGTATTGGACCAACGCAAATTCAGTCAATTAAGAATTTTTTTTTAAATACAACTAATTTAAATGTTTTAAACGAATTAAATAAAAAACTTTTAATATTAAATATGATTTCAATTAATAATAATGGATTACTAAAAAATAAGACCTTCATGTTAACTGGAAAACTTAATGATATAAGTAGGGCTGAAGCTAAATCTTTAATTGAAAAAAATTCTGGAAAAATAATTAATAATGTAAATAAGAAACTTGATTATTTAATTGCAGGTGAAAAACCAACAAATAAAAAGATTAATACTGCTAAAGAGATGGGTATTCAAATAATAAGTCAAACAGAGTTGATTGAGATGTTAAATAAGACTAGCTAGCCACAGCCTTTCTTTTTTGTTTAAATGTTTTGAAAATTCTGCATAGATATTTAAATGATATTTGAATAAATAATCTTGCTCTATTTTATCTAATAAAGAATAATTAATCAGGTCTTTATCAATTGGTGCCAGTGTAAGGTTTTTAAAATATAAACTATTATTTTTTTGGCTAACGTAAAGTAGGTTTTCTATCCTAATTCCAAAATCATTTTTTTTGTAAAATCCAGGTTCATTACTTAAAACCATTCCTTTTTTAATTTTTATAGTATTATATTTTGATATGGATTGAGGTCCTTCATGCACATTTAGAAAAAAGCCTACTCCGTGGCCAGTGCCGTGAGCATAATCTAGGCCATCTTTTTTTAAATATCTTCTGGCACGTAAGTCTATTTTTTTACCAGTCTGATCTTTATTTAAGTTTGTAAGTGCTACTGCAATGTGTCCTTTTAATACTTTAGTAAATACATCCTTTATGTACTGTCTCGGTTTAGAAAAACATAATGTTCTTGTAACGTCAGTTGTGCCAAATCTATATTGACCACCAGAATCACATAAAAATATGTCATTTTTATTGATTACTTTTGTATTAAGTTTTGTTGCCCTGTAATGAACTATTGCTCCATTTGAGCCACTACCTGCTATTGTATTAAAACTTGGATATAAATAATTTTTATCCATCTTTCTAAATTTTTCTAATTTATTTTGTGCATCGACTTCTGTTATATTTTTATTATTTATATTTTTAATCCAATGAATAAATCTTGTTAATGCTAAACCATCTTTTTTATGAGCTTCAATCATGTATTTAATCTCAGAGGTGTTCTTAATTGATTTAAATTTATAAATTGGATCTTTTTTATCTAATATTTTAAATTTAGATTTTATAATTTTTTCAGAAAAAACTGAACATGAATTGTTATCAATTATAAAATTATTTCCTTCTAGATCTTCTATTATTTCTCTAAATTTAAAAAAACTAACAACATGGTGTTTGAGTATTTTTTTTTCAATAATAATTTTTTGTGCATTATTTTTTTCTGTAATTAATAATAAGGTTTTGTTTTTACCAATAATTAAACGTGAATTTGGAATAGGGCTTGTAGGATTATCATGTCCCCTGATATTTAATAACCAGGCAACATTTTCTGGAGCGCTGACAAACAAATAATCAGTTTTATTTAATTTTAAAAAATTTATGACCTTTTTTATTTTGGATTGATGGCTTTCTCCAGTTATTTTGTTGGGCAAAGAGAAAAAAGGCTTAGTTTTTTTTAATTTATTTTTATAAATCTTATCAATTAAATTTTCATCTATGGCGACCAAGGTAATTTTATCTGAAAAATAACGCTGAAGCTGACTGGTTGTAAATAAATGTGGGTCATAACCTAATTTATAATTTTTTAAAATTGAACTTGGTAAATTTTTAGAAATTTCATTAATCTTAAAAATTTTACCCGACTCATTTTCAGCCTGAATTGTATATCTTCCATCGACAAACAAATAATTATTTTTTTTTAGAATAATTGCCAAACCAGCAGAGCCTGTGAATTTAGAAATATTCTTTAATCTATCATTTTCTGCATATTCAGAAAAAAATTCATCATTTTTTGGAATTATGTATCCATCTATCTTAAAGTTTTTAAATTTTTTTTTTAATATTTTTATTCGATTTATAATCATTTAATCCTCTTTTGATACCTTATCCACCCTGGACTTCTAGTTCCTTCATCCACTTCAAAATCTTGATTAAATTCAAAGTCGTTATCATCATCTTTAGCATCGTCAAAAAATGAATTTTTTTCTAAAAATTTTTCTGGTAATTCTTCAATAAACCTTGAAGCCATACTATCAATCCAATTTCCTTGATAAAACCTGTTCATTGCAAATGATACGAGTGCTTTTTTTTTGGCTCTTGTTATGCCGACGTATGCTAATCTTCTTTCTTCCTCTAGTCCGTTTTGACCTTTTTCTTCAATAGATTTTTGATGAGGAAATAGACCTTCCTCCCAACCAGGCAAAAAAACAACATCAAATTCAAGACCTTTTGAACCATGCATCGTCATCATATTAATTTTTTCTCCCTCCCAATCCTGATCAATTGAAGTTGCTAACGCTACATGCTCTAAAAAGCTTTCTATACCATCGAATTCTTTCATGGCACTTAAAAGTTCTTTTATGTTTTCTAGTCTACTTTCATTATCAATATCCTTTTTATTTTTGAGCATTGCTGAGTAACCTGATTCATCCAGCACTAATTGTAGCAATTTAATGTGACTAATTTTTTTAATATTTATATCATTCCTCCATTTGTCCATTAGGAATAAAAAAGAGCTAAGACCCATTTTTGTTTTCGGTTTAATCAAATTTTTTTCTAATAAAGCTTTTGATGAAATTTCCAAGCTTACTGATTTTTCGTTTGAAAACTCATGTATTAACTTTAAGGTACTTTCTCCAATAGATCTCTTTGGATTATTAACTATTCGACCAAATGCCAAATCATCCTTTGGTTGATTAATTAATCTTAAATATGCAACACAATCTTTAATCTCAGCCCTTTCATAAAATTTAGTTCCACCCAAGATTCTATAGGGTATTCCAATTTTTAAAAAACGTTCCTCAAATTCTCTAGTTTGGAATATGGCCCTAACCAAGATAGCTATATTATTAAATGAATATTTATTTTTAAGTTTTTTTTCAATTTCATCAGAAATTCCTATAGCTTCATCTTTTCCATTCTTAAAACAATTGAGCTTAACTAAATCTCCCTCTTCCATTGTAGTTTTTAAAGTTTTCCCGACACGATTTTGATTATTAGCAATAAGATTTGAGGCCACAGATAAAATATTTTGAGATGAACGATAGTTTTCTTCTAATCGTATTACTTTTGAGTTTTTATAGACTTGATCAAATTCTAGAAAATTTTTTATTTCTGCTCCTCGCCAACTATAGATTGACTGATCATCATCACCAACGCAGCATAAGTTTTTATGTTTTTCTGACAAGAGATGTAGCCATCTACTTTGAATGTAATTGGTATCTTGATATTCATCTACTAATATGTATTTAAAATTATTTGAATATATTTCTCTTATATCTAAATTTTTTTCTAAAATTTTTACAACATGTAAGATTAAATCACCAAAATCACATGCGTTAAGGTCTACTAATTTTTGTTGATAAACTTTATACAAAGGTAGTATTGTTTTTTCATAGATGTCATTTTTATTAATAATTACCTCACTTGGGTAAAAACCTTTATTTTTCCATCTATCAATAATGGAAAGAATATATTTTGGAGCTAATTGTTTGATGTCAATACTTTCAGCTTTGCATATATTTTTTATTAATCTTACCTGGTCGTCTGTATCAATAATTGTAAAGTTTGAAGTTAATCCTACTGCAGAAGCATGTTTCCTTAATAGTTTTGCACATATAGAATGAAACGTACCAAGCCATGATAATCCAGTCGCATCAGAATTAAGTATGGAACTAACTCTATTTTGCATTTCTTTTGCAGCTTTGTTTGTAAAAGTTACGGAAAGTATTTGATTGGGGAATGCCTTTTTCTCTTTAATTATATGGGCAATTCTTGAAGTAAGAACCTTAGTTTTTCCAGATCCTGCACCAGCAACTATGAGTAAAGGGCCATCCAGGTATAAAACAGCTTCTTTTTGAGCCTCATTAAGGTTTTCTAAATATTCAGAGTTTATCATTTTTTAAAATTCATTATAAGCTAATTAACTTTCAACAATATTTTATGAAACAACTTGTTAAAAATTTTAATAATTTAATTAAAAAGACAATATTCAAAGTTCAGAATAAAACAAATAATAAGTTATTATTATTTAGAGCTAAGAATAAAAAAAATACTAATTTATCAATAAGCAAATTTAATAAATATTTAATAACCCTTATTTTTATACTGTTTTTTTATCTATTTTATTTATTGATACCCATTTTATATGGCAAAAATTGGGTACAACAAAATTTAGAAAATGAATTATTAAAGGATTTTAAAATATATTTTAGTTTATCATCAGATATATCATACCGTATTTTACCATCTCCACATTATTTAGTTAAAGATTCTAAAATACTTAAAAAAGAAGATAAAACAGAATCATTAGCTAAAATCAAGACTTTAAAAATATTTGTAAGTCAAAAAAACTTTTTCAATAAAAGCAAAATGTCACTTAAACATATAAAAATTAGTAATGCTGACTTTAGATTAGCAGTAAATGATTTAAGATCATTAAAAAAAAATACTAATAATAGATTTTCAAATAAAAAAATTAAAATCAATCAGAGTAATATATTTTTTAAAAATGATTTAGAAGAAATAATATCTACTATTAAAATAACAGAAGCATTTCTTGTTCAAAATGAAGAAAATTTATTAAATTTATTTAATCTAAAAGGAGAAGTCTTTAATATACCATTTAATCTTAATTATAATAAAAAATTTGATTCTTTAGATAGTGAAGAAGTTAATATTGTAGCAAAAAAATTAAAATTAGATATTTTTAATAAGCATAATTTTGAGCAAAACAATGTGCGGAACGGACAAAATATCATTTCTTTTCTAAATTCTAAAATCAATACTAATTATAAAATTGAAAATGATATTATGATTTTTAATTCTACCAGCTCACAAATAAAAAATTCTAAAATAAGTTATGATGGAGATCTATCAATTAATCCTTTTGATTTAAATCTTAATATTAATTTAGATAATTTTGACCTAGGTAAATTGTTTGATAATAGTTCTATTTTAAATGAACTAATTAAAACCGAATTACTGTTTAATGACAATATTAGTATGAGCACTTCAATAACAACAAACTCAAATAAAAAAAATAAATTTTTTCAATATGCAAAAATTAATTTTAATATTATAGATGGCAAGTTGAATATTAATAATACAATATTGATTAATAAAAAAATAGGTACGCTCGAATTAGAGAATAGTGATTTAAGCTATAAAGATGATAAATTAATTCTTAATACAGATATTATTGTTAATATAAAAGATTATGGTAAATTATTTTCTCTACTACAAACTAATAAAAGATTTAGAAAACCAGTTACAAATATTTTAATTAATCTAGATTACAATTTTTTATCTAAAGAAATTAATTTTAATAATATCAAAGTTGACAACCAACAAATAAATGATGAATTACTGAGAATTGTTGAAGGTTTTAATGATAATGAGTTGAATAATTGGAATAAGAATAAACGTGTATTGAATATTTTTTTTGAGGCTTACGAAGGGTGAATCATTTTTCTAGGGTCTACTATTCGTTCATAGTCTATTTCATTAATAAGGCCTGTTTTAAGAGTTTCTTGTTTTAAAGTAGTTCCATTTTTTAAGGCAGTTTTTGCAATCCTTGCAGCATTGTCATAACCTATATGTGGAGCCAGAGCCGTTACCAGCATTAAAGAATTATCTAAGTTTTCTTTAATTTTTTTTTTATTAGCCTTTATTCCTTTAACACAAAATTTTGCAAAATTTTTTGTGCTATCAGCTATGAGGTCTATAGATTGAAGGATATTGTGAGCAAGCATCGGTTTAAAGACGTTAAGCTCAAAATGTCCATGTGATCCAGCTAAAGTAATTCCTGTATGATTGCCTATAACTTTGGCACAAACCATAGTAACGGCCTCGCATTGTGTAGGATTAACTTTTCCAGGCATAATTGATGACCCAGGTTCATTTTCTGGTAATATCAATTCGCTATAACCTGCTCTTGGACCAGAGCCCAAAAATCTTATATCATTTGAAATTTTCATTAGTGCAACAGCACAAGTATTTAAAGTTCCTGAAAAATTTACAATAGAATCATGAGCTGCTAATTCTGCAAATTTATTTAATGTCGGCTTAAAGGGTAAGCCAGTATATTTTGCAATCTCTTTAATAATTTTTTTATCAAAACCTTTTTTTGAATTAATACCAGTTCCGACGGCAGTACCACCCTGTGCAAGAAAATATATCTCTTCAAGTGCGTACTCTATTCTTTGAATACATTTTTTTAATTGAGTGTGATACCCTGAAAATTCTTGTCCAAGAGAAAGAGGTGTTGCATCCTGTAAGTGGGTTCTTCCAATTTTGATAATATCTTTAAATTCTTTAGATTTTTTACTTAATTCTTTTTCTAGAATTTTTAGACTAGGCAATAGTTTATTTATAGTTTCTTGAGCTACAGATATATGCATAGCCGAAGGAAAAACATCGTTTGTTGATTGAGATTTGTTTACATGGTCATTTGGATGTACAGGTTTTTTTGACCCCTTTTTACCACCCATAATTTCTATTGCTCTATTTGCAATTACTTCATTAACATTCATGTTTGTTTGGGTGCCAGATCCGGTTTGCCAAACTTTTAGTGGAAAGTTTTCGTCTAGTTTTCCTTTAATAACCTCTTCTGAAGCTTTTATTATTGAGCTAGTTATTTTTTTATTAATTTGTTTTTCTTTATAATGAACTAGAACTGCTGATCTTTTAATTATTGCAATTGATTTAATAATAGAAATATCAACTAAAATTTTTCCAATATTAAAAAATTTGTTAGATCTTTGAGTCGACGCTCCCCAGTATTTATCATCTGGTACGTTAATACTTCCAGTACTATCGAATTCTTTTCTTAATTTCATTAATTAATATATAAATAATATCTTACTATACTTATACATTAAATTGAAAAAACTTACAGGAGCTTAATGTCAAATTTTAACAAAGTAAAAATCTTCATGGAAACGTTTGGTCAAGAAGTTAAGAATGAACCATCATTTAGTTCAAAAAAAATTAATGACCTTAGATATGAATTGATTAGAGAAGAACTTGAGGAGTTTAAGGATGCGTTAAAGAATAAAGACATTTTGGAGGTCGCTGACGCTTTAACGGATATTTTATATGTAACTTACGGTGCTGGACATGCATTTGGGATAGATCTAGATAAGTGTTTTGAGGAAGTGCAACAATCTAATATGAGTAAATTAGATGAAAAAGGCAAACCAATTTATAACGAAAGTGGAAAAGTTATGAAGGGACCTGGTTATTTTAAGCCAGACCTAACTAAATTTGTTAAATAGCTAAACCTTAATCCAAGTGGGTATTTTAATTTCTAAATTTGCATTTTTAGTTTTAAATTTATCTTTACCAATGAAATTATCATCGAGATACTTTACTAATGCAAAAGGGTGTTTACTATTTATCAAAACTTTTCCTATTTCAAACTCACCACTATAAATCGAGTCATCTTGATTTAATTTACCTTCAATCAGCTTGATAGGTAATAATCTTTTTGAAAGTTTATTTTTAAGTTTGATTCTGGCAGTATTTTCCTGACCAACATAGCATCCTTTTTTAAAGTCTATTCCGTTAAGTTCTTCAAAATTACATTCAATTCCAAATAATTTATTTTGCAATTTATTCATTTCTTTTTGAACAATTCCTAATTCATGACTTAATTTATAATATTCATCTATTGGAGAATCTTTTAATTTCAGTTTCTTTAATGACAGATAAAGTTTTTCTAAATTAATAACAAGTCTTGCACCTAGATTTTTATTCCTTGGATCTAGTAAAATAGAGTCTTCTCTATACTTAATTGTATAGCCAGGATTATCCTTGGCACCTTCAAATTTTAAAAATTTTTCTCTATTAAATGCTGCAACAACAAATTCGTTGCTTAAATTCAAAATTTCAACTTTAGACCTAAGCTTGTAGACACTAAGTTGTTTAAAAAGTGCTTCTGTTTGAGACTTTTCACTATCTATGAAATAGCCAGATTTATGTTTTGTGATAATAAAAGCAAATAGAAACTTTCCCTGAGGTGTTAATAATGATGCAAAACAACTATTGTCTTCATTAACCTTATTAATGTCATTACTAATTAAGTTCTGTAAAAATTCTTTGGCATCCACTCCATTTATAAAGAGAATTCCCCTATCTTCTAAAATATATACATTTTGTGTATTCATAATTGATTGATATCTAAATATGATATAATTACTTTTTTTATAAATGTTAGATCTAATAATTAAAAATGGTTCATGTTACATTGATAAAAATCTTAAAGATCAAGATATTGCAATTAAAGATGGTAAAATTATTGAAATTGGTCAAATCAAAAGTAAAGCAAAGAATATATTCGATGCCAAAGGTTTAACTGTACTACCGGGGTGTATTGATACACAAACTCATTTCAGAGAACCTGGATCAACTGATACTGAAGATCTTCACTCAGGAAGTAGAGCAGCAATAGTAGGGGGCATAACAAGTGTTTTTGAGATGCCTAACACCAACCCACCAACCTCTAATAAAATAGAATTTCAAAAAAAATTAGATCTTGCAAAGAATAGAATGTATTGCAATTATGCTTTTTATTTTGGAGCAACACCAAATAATGCAGAAGAATTAGCTGACTTAAAAAACTTAGAAGGCTGCTGTGGAATTAAACTTTTTGCAGGCTCCTCAACTGGAAATTTATTAGTTCAACATGAAGAAGATATTGAAAAAGTTTTTAAAAGTAGCTCAAAAGTAGTTTCAGTTCACTCGGAAGATGAAGAGATTTTGAATATGAATAAAAAATTGATTAAAAAAGGAGATGTTCACTCACATCCAATTTGGAGAAGTGAAGAAAGTGCAATCTCGTCAACTAGAAGAATTGTACGAATAGCTGAACGCTATAAAAAAAAAGCACATATTCTTCATGTAACCACAAAACAAGAGATTGAATTTTTGTCACAACATAAAGGTAACATTACATTTGAAATTACACCTCAGCATTTAACGATATACGCTCCTGGTTGTTACGATAAACTTGGAACATATGCTCAAATGAATCCACCTTTAAGAGATAAATCTCACTATGATAGACTGTGGTATGGAGTGAAAAATAATCTTAATGATACAATTGGATCTGATCACGCTCCACACTTAAAAGAGAATAAAGAAAAAAGTTATCCAAATTCTCCATCCGGTATGCCTGGTGTGCAAACTCTTCTGCCGGTTATGTTAAATCATGTTAATGATGGAAAATTAAGCTTAGAGCAATTAATGAATTATATATGTGAAAATCCAGTAAAAATTTTTGGAATTAAGGATAAAGGTTTTATTAAAGAAAACTTTGATGCTGACTTTACAATTGTTGATATGAATAAAAAAATTATAATAAAAAATGCAAATATTGAAAGTAAATGTGGTTGGTCACCTTTTGATGGGTTTGAATTTAAGGGGACACCAGTAGCAACAATTATTAATGGCCAAATTAAAATGAGAGACGGTAAAATCTTAGGTGAGCCTGACGGAAAACCCCTAAAATTTTAAATAGTTTTTACTGTAAAGCTATTTACAAGCACGACTCCAATAACAATTAAGAATAATCCAAATACAGCCTGCCAAGATAAGGATTGTTTAAAGAAAACATACCCTAATATTGCAATCGTAAATATACCAAGACCACTCCAAGTTGCGTAAACAATAGCAATTGGAAGCTTATCAATTACAAAAGTTATAAGATAAAATGATGATAGGTATAAAATTCCAAGAGTAGCTGTTGGAATTATTTTTGTAAAATTTTGTGAGATTGGCAAAAGCATTGTTCCACCTACTTCACAAAAAATTGCAGCTATTAAAAATAGATATGTTTTAATCATACTTTAAAAAATTCTTTGCTTAATTGAATACAATATTTTTTTAAATCTTTGACTGAGTTTTTTACTCTAATTTTGTTCATTAATTTATCATTGTTTAAAGTAAAGTTATCAGGTTTATTTATTTTTTTTATTTTAGTAAATTCAACTTTTTTATTATTATGAAAGTTTAGCCACTGCGTTATTTGTTTTAAAAATACTTTTTTTCCTAAAGAGATGTTAAATATTCCATAGGCATCAGTTTTTATTAATTTCTCAACAATTTCACAAAATTTATTAACAGAAATAAAATCTTTATAGGAATCTTTGTTGTTAAAGAGCAATCCTTTTTTTATATTTTCGTAGAATATATCAATAAATATTTTATGTAATTTATTATGTTTTCTTTTATTAAGTCCAATTATATTACTAATTCTTAGGATTAAAATTTTCTTTTTTAAAATTTTTGCTAAGGCTATTTCGGTCATTAGTTTATTTTTAGAATAATTATTTTTAGGGCTTACGGATGAAGATTCTTTTAAATTGCTACCATTTTTATAAACTTTTCTAGTACTAAGCATGATCATTTTGATATCTAGTTTTTTAATCTTATTAGCAATAATTAAATCAAAATCATTCTTTTTTTGATATTTATCGTTAATGTAATTTTTATTTGAGGTACAGTTTATCAAACAATCAAAACGACAAATAAAACTTATTTTTTTTTTAATAAATTTTTTATAATCTAAATTTACCGTGTTATTTTTAACTTTTAAGAGAGAGTTTAAATTAAATCCGATTAATCCTTTTTTTCCAATTATCAAAATTTTTTTTTTCATTTGATAAAAAGATTGTAAATTTTAGTTATAAAGTAATCTAAATTATTTTTATATTTTATGCTGCGTATGTTCAAAAAATTTTTTAGATATTCATGTGCCTGTAGGCGTCTCTTCCACCACCTATTACTTAAATATTTAAATTGTGATGATATGTTACCATCAACCTGTCTGTAGTAGGTTAAGTTTTTTTCTAAAATATATAGCTCCTTAAGAATATATTTTGAATATATAATTATTCTAAAATCAAACCATATATCAGGATAAGACTTTGTATTAGTTGCTTCTAATAGATGTTTAAAATTTTCTCTCTTAATGCTAATACAGCTTTGAGAATAAATAAATGGCCATAGTTTATTAAATATCTTCTTCTTTTTTTTTACAGTTGTAATTTTTTCATTATTCTTAATTAAAGGATAATTAAAAACAATTTTTGCCTCTTTATTGTAATTAAAATATTTTACGATCTCTTCAATTTTATCTTCATGAAAATAATCATCACTATCTAGAAAAAAAATTATTTCCCCTCCACTTACCTTAAAAGCTTCTTCATATGCATTTATTTGATTAAATGAACCTATTTCTGTTTTTTTAGTGTTTTGAATAACTTTAACCTCTGTAAATTTTTTAATTATATCAATTGAGTTATCTTTAGAAAAATCATCAAAAAAAATTATCTCTATATTTTTATATGTTTGATTTCTTAAAGAATTAATACATTCTTCAATAAATTTAGAATTATTATAATTTGCAATTAATATAGATACTTTTGGATTATTCAAAATTTGTTTTTTCTCTGAATTGATATTATTTTATAATATTATTTTTTATTAAGTCGTCTTTTATTTCATTTAATATTGCTGGATCATCAATTGTAGCTGGTATTTTATACTCTTCATTATCTGCAATTTTTCTTATAGTTCCCCTTAATATTTTCCCAGACCTTGTCTTTGGTAACCTTTTAATGACAATTACAACTTTAAATGCTGCAACAGGTCCAATTTTATCTCTAACCATTTGAATACATTCTTTTGAAACTGTTTCATGGTTTTTTTCAACTCCCGATTTAAGAACAACCAACCCAATTGGTAGTTGTCCTTTTAGTTTATCAGCAACACCTAGCACTGCACATTCTGCAACTGATTGATGATCAGATAAAACTTCTTCTATTGCACCTGTAGATAGCCTGTGTCCAGCAACATTAATGACATCATCTGTTCTAGACATTATCCAAATATAGCCATCTTCATCAATGTGACCCGCGTCATATGTTTCGTAATAGCCTGCATAATTAGTCATGTAGTTGTCCTTGTATCTTTTATCAGCATTCCACAATGTTGGAAAAGTTCCGGGGGGTAAGGGGAGTTTTACCACAATGTCTCCCATTTCATTAGGTTGAGCTAGTGTTAGATCTGGTTTCATAATTTTTACATCATAACCAGGAACTGCTTTACAAGCCGAACCATATTTTGTTTTCATCATTTCAATTCCTGTACAATTAGAACTAATTGCCCAACTTGTTTCAGTTTGCCACCAATGGTCAATTACAGGAACTTTTAATAAATTTTCTGCCCATTTAATGGTATCTGGGTCAGCTCTCTCACCAGCTAAAAATAATGATTCAAATTTACTTAAATCATATTTAGAAAAAAACTTACCCTCAGGGTCTTCTTTTTTAATAGCTCGAAAAGCAGTTGGTGCAGTAAAAAGAGATTTAACTTT
>Ga0209830_10000903_pt1 | contig 28267 bp, 23 predicted proteins | sample ArcticOcean_MG_C_12_FD_187439 | JGI IMG/M metagenome (GOLD analysis project Ga0209830, IMG submission 187439) | Marine microbial communities from western Arctic Ocean - ArcticOcean_MG_CB8_130 (SPAdes) (version 2) | ecosystem: Environmental > Aquatic > Marine > Oceanic | place: Arctic Ocean...
TAAATGAACGTAAATGAATAAATCGAATCGGGTTTAGTTCAGTGCGAGCGTTTAATTAATTCGCGTGTTTAATTGAGCAGAGAAAGAGAGAGCTTTGACGCAGAGGTCGTAAAATGTCACCAACACCGTTCAAGCAAAGCTTCAAAGTTTTGCCAGAGGAAGAGCTGAGAGTGGAATGTGAACTCGGTCGAAGGTTCAAGATTAAGATCACGAACGGTTCGTGCGAGTTGTTCGGATCAGAGATCGCGAGTGGGGCCGAGAAAGAGCTGTTCGGGGGAGGGAAATTCGCGTTCTTTTCGTTCGATGGATGTGACTGCGAAGTCGTTTCGAGTTCTGAAAAAATGTGCGTGATTGTGTCTTTTTGACCGCGAGAAGAGTTTTCGCGCAGAGCTAAATGATTTCGGATTTTGTGTGCCATGAGTAATGAACAACAACTAACGCGCTTATTGTACTTCTTCTTTTTCTTCCATTTCTTTTCCATGAACGCGTATGTATAGGAGTAATAAAGGTAGAAGCGAAAACAACGACGCGGACGTAGTAGACGAAGATGGCGAGTATAGTAACGAAGAAGATGAAGATGACGAGAATCCAGTAGAGATTGCGTACGTTGCGAGCGAGACGCCGATGCTGAGTTATTTGAACGTTCACGGGGTTTTAGAAGCGAAGCGAGCGCAAGCTAGGGATTCTTTAGAGACAATAGAAGAAGAAGAAGAAGAAGATGACGACGAAGACGACGACGATCAAGTGAATGATAATAAAGAAAAAAATGGAAGAAGTAGTAAACGGAAAAGAAATAATAATAAAAAGGGAGAAGATAACAAAGACGGCGACAACAATGATGATGTCGACGACTCTAATAATGCGTATACGGTTAAACAAGATAAGAGCGAAGGGCCGAGGGTAATGATTGTCGGTCCGTCCGATGTTGGAAAATCGTCTTTATCGAAAATTCTAATCAATTACGCTTCGAGAGCTGGATGGTCGCCTTTGTTCGTCGATTTAGATTTAGGACAAAACGCGATTTCACTTCCTGGAACAATCGCGGCGGCACCGATCGAGCATCCTTTAGATCCATTCGCCGAGGGCGGATTCGTGAATTCAGAGATGCCTCTAGCTTATTATTTCGGCGACGTTACTGTTAATCAGAATAGCGAGGAACATTATAAATTTCAAGTCGAGAAAATCGCCGACATGCTCGACGCAAGAAACGAGAAAAATAAACACGCCAGAAATTCTGGAGTGATTGTAAATACGATGGGATGGATCGATGGTCTAGGATTTGATCTGTTATTACATGCAAGAAAAGCGTTGAACATCGATGTCGTGATATGTTTAGGTCAAGAGCGTTTGTTTCAATCGTTATCGAAAGTCATGGAGAAAGAAAATCAAAGAATGAAAACGTCGCAATCCTCATCGAAGAAGATGATTTCTTCGCAGCAGCAGCAACCACATTCGTTAAAAGAGATTGAAATTATTTCGTTAAAGAAATCCGGCGGCGTCGTCGAACGCACGACTGAGTTTCGAAGACATACGAGAGACGATAGATTCCGCGAATATTTTTACGGTTTCGATAATTCGTTATCGCCTACGTCTCAAACGGCTTATTTCTCGTCCGTATCGTTCTACAGAGTCGGCGGCGGTCCAAAAGCGCCAACGAGTGCTTTGCCCATTGGCCAAGAAGCTTCTACTGATTCCATGAAAGTAACGTCAGTAATTCCATCGAATACTCTATTGAACTCAGTTTGCGCGGTTTCGCATGGGAAGACGCAATCGGATTTGCTAACATCAAACGTCGCCGGGTTTATTCACATCGTCGAGGTTGATATGATTCAAAAGAAGTTTACGTATCTCTCGCCGAGCGGAGGACAGTTACCGAACACGAACTTGATCGTTGGAAACGTTAAATGGTTCACGGATTAATTCATTTAAAATATTAATACGTTTACGTATTATTAAATAATATAACTGCTACTATCATACTGCTGCTAAAATATAATATTATTATTATCATCATCATCATCATTACCGCGGCTAACTCTTGTTCTTCTTCTTTATATCACCATCATCATCACCATCATTAACAAGTATTAATTTCCTGTTCATTTCAGAAACTTCTCTCTGCCACTGTCTCAACTCCTCGATCTCTGCGACGATATCTTCCAACGATTCTTTCGTTATTTCCATTAACTTCGTTAACTGTTGCCGTTCTAAACTCGCGGCTACTTTCTTCTTCTCCTCTCGTTCGTTCGATTTCTCCGCCTCCCACCACACTAACGCCCCGGCTACTGAGAACAAAAATATCTCCGAAACTAACTCCGCTCCGTTCGTTAACGCCTGTTCGTCCGTTAACGGTACGATTCTCGGCTGCAAACTACTACTACTACCGCTGCGTTGCCTCCCTCTGGATACTATGTTCACCCCGGTCGCGTGCGAACTCCCACTCGCTACATTTCCAGCCTGCGCAGTACTTTTCGGTATCGGCGCTTCGAGTACAATAAATGAATACATGACGTTAATCTTCTGCGCTAACGATATACAGCGCTTCTTCAGTTCAGGTTGTGAGACTATGAATGACTTTAAAGATTTGCTCATCGGTTTCGAGATCGTTTTCAGGACGAGCGCGAACGCTTTGACGTACAGAGCCATTCGCAGAAGTATATGTCCGTGTTGTTGTTGTTGTTAATAGTAAGATCTTGTTCTTAATCGAGATATTTAACACTACTACTAATCTCACTGAAACTATAAAACTTGCGTTAAATGGAATTCTCTGTTTCTTTCTCTCCCTTGGTGTTAAGCGAACACATCTCTCTCTCTCTTTTTCTCTATCTTCCCACGAAAGCAGAATTAAAAGAAGAAGAAGAAGAAGAAGAAGAAGAAGAAGAAGAGATGTTAAGCTTTTTAATTAAGAGAGAGAGATTAAGAGAGGGAACGAACGTCTTCTTCGCTGAGTATAATGTGGTTTTTGGAATTACTCTTTTTTGGTCTGATGAAGCTGTTATTCTTAAATTTGGGGGTAAAATTCTGGGTCGATACCCTAAACCTGTTCACCCTCTGACTTAGAATACATATCGCATCGTATCTTTAGCATCGCTTCTTCACGCGTCGTTCAAAAAATGACTACATCGTCGATATCTGTTAAGCAACCGTGTATATTTTTTATTAGTAAACACTTGCTTCTTAACAATTTAAAAATACTCAATGCTTCTTGATAGAAACCAAACTATGAAACCCTAAATCAAACCATGAAACCCTAAATCACGCGTGTAGTGTATTTTTGTTTTCTTTCCCCATCATCGGCACAAAAACCCGAAAAACAAGATCATATCAACGAGCGCTTACTTAATCAATTAATCAATTAATCAAAATCGAAATCGAAATCGAAATCGAAATGGGAAACCGAAACGCAGAAGCAGAAACAGTTGCAGACGAGGATCATGAAATCGAAATGGAGATCTCTAAGATCCAACGCGAAAAACTGCTCATGATCAGTAACAAGAACAAGGCGAAGGAAGAATCGGAAGATTCGGACGAGGAAGACGGAAGCGATGAAGAAGAAGATTTCCAAAATCGAACGAAGAAACGATTGAAGCAATACACTGCTCCAGACGCGTATTTGAATGATTTTAATAATCGAGACGACGTTAATAATGCGACGAACGAGGATTTAGAACAAATGCAGTACGAAGACTCCGTGTTCGGGAAATCGAAGAAGATCGCGAATAGGGAGAGCGAGTATCAACGCAGAAGATTTAAGCGCGAGCTCTCGCCAGAGCGAGCGTTGAAGAATACTGATGATGGGGATGATCAAAAAAGGGGGTATAAAGACGCGATGAGAGAGGCTATCATCGAACGCGAGAGAGAGGAGACCTTGAGGAACATCGAATCGAAGAGAGTGCGAGAAAGCGAAGAGGAGGAGAGGAGGAAGTTAATCGTCAGTGTTCGTGATGATGACGACGACGATGACGATAAAAGGGAGGAGGAAAAGAATTCGAGGCAGAAATCGAAGCGAAAGAGTCGATGGGATACGGCCGCTACTGCGACAACGAATGCACTTGATGGTAATGCAGTTGCTGTTATGAAGGATGATTCAGCAGCTGATACTGAGAAAGTGAGAGAACATGTTGAGAGAGAACAAAGACAAAGAAACGCAAGAGTTGCTCGCGGATGGGACGACGAAGACGATGATACTTTGTCCGAATCCGTCGGGAATAAGAATAAGAAGAAGATGAATGATAGTAGTAACGAATGGGATGACGACGATTTTGATAACAATAATAATAATAATAATAATAATAATAGTAATAATAATAGAAAGCCTAAACGAAACAGATGGGACGATGCAACGCCGAGAAATCAAGCAGGTTCTGAAACGCCCTTGATGGGTGCCGCGAGCGAAGGCGGGCAGACGACGCAAAGAAGACGGAATAAATCGAGATGGGACGAAACACCTAGAAATGATCACTTTACTCATTCGGTACAACAAACACCTCAATACGTTAATGGTAATGGTTCTGAAACGCCATTGGTCTTCGGCGGCGCTAGTAATGCTTTCATGCAAACGCCAGCGAGGTCAACAGAGTTTGGCGGAGGTAATCAACAACAAATTCCAATGACGCCGGATCAACTCAAATCTGCGAGATATGATCGTGAGATGGAAGAACGAAATAAGTTTATGACTGATGATGACCTCGACGCCATTTTACCTGGTTTACCTGAATACAAAACTATCGAACAACCGAAGAATTACGTGCCCTTGCGCACTCCCGCGAGGAAGGCGCAGTTTTTAACCGGCGGCGGTCAAACTCCTCTCGGTGGTTCTATTGGCGGTGGATTTCAAATACCGGAAGAAAACAGATCGCAAATGTTCGACGTACCAGATGTCCCGGAGGATTTACCGACTATGAAGGCTGAAGATTATCAATATTTTGCCCCTTTGTTGAAAGAAATCGACGAAGACTCTTTATCCATTGAAGAACAAAAAGAACGGAAGATTATGAAACTTTTGTTGAAAGTGAAAAACGGTTTACCACCGCAAAGAAAATCTGCATTACGTCAACTCACGGATAAAGCGAGAGATTTAGGCGCCGGTCCTTTGTTTAATCAAATTTTGCCTTTATTAATGTCGCCGACTTTGGAAGATCAAGAAAGACATTTGCTCGTGAAGGTGATTGATAGGATTTTATTCAAGTTGGATGATTTAGTTCGCCCATACGTGCATAAGATCTTGGTCGTCATTGAACCGTTATTGATCGATGAAGATTATTACGCGAGAGTTGAGGGCAGAGAGATTATTGCAAACTTATCCAAAGCCGCCGGTTTAGCGACCATGATTGCCGCCATGCGTCCAGATATCGATAACGTCGATGAGTACGTGCGAAATACAACGGCCAGAGCTTTCGCAGTTGTCGCGCATGCATTGACTATTCCAGCTTTATTACCATTTTTGAAAGCTGTTTGCCAATCAAAGAAATCATGGCAGGCTAGACATACGGGGGTTAAAATCGTGCAGCAAATTGCAATTTTATCGGGCGTCGCCGTGTTGCCACATCTAACAAAGTTAGTGAACATTATCGAGCAAAGTTTAGAAGATGAAAATCAAAAAGTAAGAACAATTGCTGCGTTGGCAATTGCCGCTTTAGCCGAAGCATCTACACCGTACGGCATTGAATCTTTCGATTCTGTTTTGAAACCCTTATGGAAAGGTATTCGCGCGCACCGCGGTAAAGTCTTGGCTGCGTTTTTGAAAGCAATTGGTTTCATTATCCCTTTAATGGACCCAGTCTATGCATCTTATTATACGAAAGAAGTGATGGTTATTCTCATTCGCGAGTTTGCTTCCGCAGATGAAGAGATGAAGAAGATTACGTTGAAGGTTGTGAAGCAATGCGTGCAAACGGATGGCGTAAACGCTGAGTACGTGAGGCAAGAAATCATGCCCCCGTTTTTCAAAAACTTTTGGGTTAGAAGAACGGCGTTGGATAGACGAAACTATTTGGCATTGATTGAGACAACTCTTGAACTCGCGCAAAAAGTCGGTTCGAGCGATATCATCTCTAAAATCTGTGAGGATTTAAAAGACGAATCCGAGCCGTTTCGCAGAATGGTTATGGAATGCATAACGAAAGTTGTCGAACACTTGGGCGTTGCCGATATCGATTCAAGATTGGAAGAATTATTAGTCGACGGCGTTTTATACGCGTTTCAAGAACAAACGAACGATGAAAACGACGTCATGTTAAACGGCTTTGGCACAGTAGCAAACGCTTTAGGAAAACGCGCAAAGCCGTATTTACCACAAATTTGCGGAACAATCAAATGGCGCTTGAACAACAAAAACCAAGACATTCGACAACAGGCTGCGGATTTAATCTCAAAAGTTGCCCCTGTTATGAAGGTTTGCGAAGAAGAGCAATTGACGTGCCATTTAGGTGTTGTCTTGTACGAATACTTGGGCGAAGAATATCCAGAGGTTTTGGGCTCAATTTTGGGCGCCCTGAAATCGATCGTTTCAGTCGTTGGAATGTCAAAGATGACACCACCGGTGAAGGATTTGTTGCCACGTTTAACTCCGATTTTGAAGAACAGACACGAAAAAGTCCAAGAGAATTGCGTAGATTTAGTCGGTCGTATTGCAGATCGCGGCGCCGAGTTTGTCCCAGCAAAGGAATGGATGCGCATTTGTTTTGAACTTTTGGAGATGTTAAAGGCGAAAAAGAAATCTATTAGGAGAGCATCGGTGAATGCGTTTGGATACATTGCCAAAGCCATTGGCCCGCAAGACGTCTTGGCGACTTTGTTGAACAATTTAAAAGTTCAAGAACGACAAAACAGAGTTTGTACGACGGTTGCTATTGCCATCGTGGCCGAAACGTGTGCACCGTTTACGGTTTTACCAGCGTTGATGAACGAATATAGAGTTCCAGAGATGAACGTTCAAAACGGTGTTTTGAAATCGTTGGCGTTTTTGTTCGAGTACATTGGCGAGATGGGTAAAGATTACATCTACGCAATTGCTCCATTAATCGAAGACGCTTTGATGGATCGCGATATCGTTCATAGACAGACGGCGTGCGTTGCAGTGAAGCACTTACTCTTAGGTTGCGCTCGCTTGAATTGCGAAGATGCGGCTACACATCTCATGAATTTCGTTTGGCCAAACGTCTTTGAACAATCGCCGCACGTCATGAACGCCGTGAATGAAGCCATCGAGGCAAGTCGCGTGACGTTGGGACCGGCGTATACTTTCTCGCACTTGGCACAAGGTTTGTTCCACCCAGCGCGCATGGTTCGAGAGCGCTATTGGAGGTTATATAACAGCTTGTACGTAGGCAGTCAAGCGAGTTTGGTCGCGCATTATCCAAGAATGAAGGACGACGATGAAAATACCTATCGCAGATGGGAGTTAGAAATGAGTCTGTAATATAATTCCGTAAAGCGTATTGGTAATCGCTACGGTAGCGATTACCAATAGCTTTTTGATAGATTATAAGACCTAAATACATATGCATTATTACATAATAACGTCGTTCGTTGTCGTCTTACTCAAACTATTAATCGTCAATCATTGCTCTCAAAACCTATGTAAATAATAATAATGATATATATTATTAACAATCCGAGAAATCGCTATCTTCGTCCGATTCCGTTTTATGAAACCCTTTCTTCAACCTTCTCGATTTCAACTCCTTCAAAATTTCCTCTTTGTCAATATCTTCGTCTTTCATATCCTCTCTATCATTACCGTCATCATCATTATCTAAATTATCTAAATTATTATCTAAATCTTCAATTGAACCAACTTCCAACAACCGTTTCTCCAATGCTTGCGTTTTATAATCATCTTGCCCGCCTAATTCTTCAAAACCGACTATGCGATCAAACGCGACACCGTTTTTGAACAAAATCAAACACGGCAAAACTTTTACTGACAGTTTCTCCGTAAAAAACGGACAATCAGGCGCATTCGCTTTCACGAATCTCGTCTTGAAATACTTTTGCGCTAAGTGCGTTAAATGTTTATCTAGAATTTTACAGCGTTCGAATTCATCGTGCGAGAAATGAACGACCACGGTGAACGACTCCGTAACTGCTCCTAAAAACTCTTTCTCGGTGACTGTCTGGTAAGACCCGTGGCCAATGCGTTCCATTTGCACTCTCACCAGTTGCGCTATTATGTATAGAACAATATATCGAACGTCGTGTGTTAGACTAGTTGGTTATCTTAAACATACATATAACTCTCGCGCACGGCACGACTTAAACAAAAACAAAACAAAAAACAAAATATCATTCGTTATAGAAAACTCACCATTCTTCAACTGCTCTAACCTCTTCTTCCTCAACTCCTCTTCTAAATCCCCACAGTCATCTTCGTTCAGTTTTCGTAAGTCGACCGAATCGTATTTTGACGACTTCTGTTTGGGGTTTTCACCACCATCATTAGTCAAAATCTCTTTTTGATAATCCCTCGCCGCTTGTTCCATGACCGTTCCGTAGTTCAACGAGGACATCGTTGAGTTGAATTTTTGAGGGTCCATCGTTGGATTCGAGTGCGTGTTTGCATTCGTATTATTATTCATCGTAGTCATCGTTTCCAATTAAAAAACAAATACTATAAAGTATGTCTGAGAAATTTCAAACTTTCCCTAACTATTATTTTAATCGTGTGAAGTATGAAGTAGTAGACACACTCAAAGCTTTGGTAGACAGTGTGCGAATATGATTTGATGATGATGATGCTTAATATCAGCAGTAGGAATAGAGAGTGTGTTCTTGTGAGCTTGATTAATTGATTGATTGATTGGGCGTCCGATTGATTGAGAGAGAGAGATTTTTTTGGAGGAGAGCAGTTTGCGAAGTCAACGAATTTTGAAAATATTGCAAATACAAATTGTACTCGTACAAGGAGAGAAGAGAAAAAAAGAAAACTTATTCTCAAGCAATCGATTCGGTTGTATCTGTGAGCAAAACGACAAGGAACAGAACTCCAAGGACAGTCGTGCTCGTGTTAGTCGTTTTTATGCTACGTGACTTTATGTACTGTATAATAACATGCGCGGCGCGTTTGCGTGTTCCAAAATGTACGGCTTTTCGCCGGCCAGCGCGCGACTCTCGAGATGTCGCCGCGACTTAGTTTCTTTATTTTGTACTCTAAATACGGCTCTCCTCTTTAGGTCGCCGATGGAGCAGATATTGAAAAGGGTTTATCCTGCAAACCGTTTCGATAGCCGCTCGAAGTATTGTTGGCACCTTATTGTTGGCACCAGGTTCCGTACAACAGGAGCTTTTCGCGTTATGCACGTGTTGTTCTACAGTGGCGCCGCCGCCCCCTACAGTAGTTTTAGTAACCAATGAATATTCACCCGCAGCAACCAAACGATAGAAATCTCTTGACTCTTTTATGTTGGATATCATGAATATAACTGCCTCAGATCAATTTGATTTAATTTCCTCGCAATAAAGTTTTCAAATAAATCTCTGCATCGCTCGGTGAACAACGACAACAACTCAGATCCACCGACGACGACGACGACGACGACTTCGTCCTCGTCCATAAAGATCTATATCATCAGTATCGTTGTGTTTATTAATGTATGTATCGATATATTCAAAGTCAAAGCAAAAACGTATAAAGAATAAAAAGAATAGACGGAAATGAAGAATGAAAAGTAGCAGGCAGCAGAGGACAAAATGTTTACCAGCACAAGTTTTTGAAAACACAAAATCGACTTGAAACTTCTCACACACACGCGCGCATAAACCAGAGCTAACTACGAATAAAACAAAGAGAATCCAAACGAAGCTACTACTTCTTTGCCCTCTGTTTGTTCTTTAAAAATACATGTCTTCTAAAACGAACGACGCGAACGATAAACCGCCTTCGTATGCTTCGATACAGAATCCGATTAGTTCCCCAAAATCAAACTCCGATACTAATAAAGTAAATACTACTACTACTACTACTAATGGGCCTTCTTCTTCTTCTCTTGCACGAGCGAGAGTGGATAGTGATCGAGACGCCGTTCTGAAGTTCACTGAAGAAGAATTAAACGAATTGGCCCCGAATTTCGATTTATTATCAATCGAAGGAGATCAGGAGAAGAGTACGAGTCAGATCAAGGCGGAGGTTTTGAGGCCAAAAAAAATAGGGCAAGGCATAACGGCGTACGCGGCGTATACGATTAAATCGGAATCTACCGTGAGAGTGTATAACAAAGCGTCATCGCAAGTCGAACGAAGGTATTCCGATTTCGAATGGTTGAGGAGGCAATTATTAATGAATTACCAAGGAATTGTGATTTTGAAGTTACCGGAGAAGATTCAAGTCGCGGATCCGTTCGACGAGTTGTTTCTCGAACAACGAAGGAAGCAGTTTGGTGATTTCTTGAAGCACGTGTGTGAACACGAGGAGTTGAAGCTATCGAAGAGTTTGATGCAGTTTTTGTGCGATGATCAGTTGGAGAAGCAGCCGTGGTACGCAAAAGTGAACGCGAGTTCGGCGTTGGATGGAATCGGGTCGATGTTTTCTGGAGCTTTAGGAAGCGAGTTGTTAGATGATGATTTCAATTCGTCTTCATTGGGTCAGTTGCAAATCGATGGAGGCGTGGCGAATGATGTGGCAACGGAATCATCTCCTTCTAAACAAAATAATAACGGATCATCCGCAGCTTCTTCAGCACATTCAAGGGAAGATCCAGATTTCGCTTCGTTATCAAATTATATCAGGAAACTTGAAAGAGAGTTGAAAGTTTCGGTTGACGTTGCAGAACAAGTCATCTTATCCTTTTATTCTTTGGCAATGTTATCAGAGGCAATGGGCGAAAACGCTACGTTCTTGGGCGATTGCGAGGAAAAAGGGGCACAAATGTTATTGAAATCAAAGTCCGCCGGCGGCTTAGGTAAAGCGTTCAAGAAAACTGGTGAAGCAATGAAAGCGATGAAGGAACCGATGGAGAGAAGATCAAAAGATTTATCTCAAAAGTTTCGTCATCCATTGATTTGGGCGAAACAATTGGCCGCGAGCTGTAAAGAAGCCATAGAGGCGAGGGCAAAATGTTTATACGACGTCGTGCAAGCTAAAAAGCGCTTGGAACAGGCGAAGCAAAAATTAGATAATCAGTTGGGCGGTGGCACGTTAATCCTTCAATCACAAAGTCCAGCCGGTGCAGCGAATACTAACAATTCCGACAAATCATCAACAATAACGCCGAAAAAATCAGATAATAGCAATACGAATATTTACACTCCAACGAAGCAAACACCCCCGGAAAAGAGTACGCCGACCGAACAACTATCTTCTTGGTTCTCATCAGTCACCGCCTCGTTAACCGCGAAACCGCCGACGATTTATGAAATGCAACAAGATGTTGAATTGAAGACGAACGAATCGAGAGCGTGCGAGGCTAAATACGAAATCGTAAAACGCCGAACGATGGTCGAGTTGCCGCTCGCGCACGAGAGAATTGAAGTAGTGTTGAATGCGTGTTTTGAGGACATGACGAAAGTCATGAAAGAGCTCGCGTTCGTTCAAGTGCAGGAATTCGAAGCAATCATGCCAGGGTCGACGAAAGAACAGAAGACAAAGGATGATTTGAAATAATTCTTTCGCACGCACGCATAGGCACTGGAAGTCAAGCAGTAAGTAACGTCGTAGAACGCATAGAATTCATTTACAGTGTACAGAGTAAGTTTATACATAACACGACGCTTAAAACTTTTTTTAACGTCTTCTAATTTATATTATTATTATTACTATTATTAGATCTCCCTTCATTCATTCATATCACTTATATCAATCATATATCGATTATATTTAGCGGCTATGTTGTTGTGATCTCCCTCGCTTCTTTGGGAACGTGAACGTTTTGATCATTGGAAACTTCTTTGCGAGCAAAAACGCTCCGACGGCTTGCGCGACAAGAGTCAAAATAACAACTTTGAATGTCTCACCAGTCAAAAGCTTCAACGCTACAACGGCAAAACATAATTTAATTAACAACATAATCTTCCTCATTATCTTCATCAACGCGACCGCGAATGCCCCGAACGCGTATAACGAAAACAGCTGCTTATTCACTCGCAAAACTCTCAACAAAGCCGTATCGACGACGTAGGGCACTTTCACCCAGAAATTTTTACCGAACCCAACGAAAACGCTCTCGTTCACTTTCATTGTCGCTAAAATTCCATACGAATCATAAATCATGTTCTTTGAACATAAATGACTTTCCGGTTGTAAGTATTTACCTAAACCGCTTACGCCTCGAGAGCCCTATGATATATGTATATGTATATATATATATAAGAAGAAGAAGAAGAAGAAGAGAGAACAGTCATCGAGCCAAACGAAGAAGAATCATCGTCATCATCGTACTATAAATCTCTACCTCGCTCGCCGCGGACCCCTTTTTCTCAAAATATACATCATAATACATCATCATCATACATCATTTCGATCGTTTCAAAAACAACGCGAACCAATCAGAACCGAATCGATCGAAATCGATAAAACGCGCATGCGCATAAATCAACGAAAATCACGGAACGTACCAACTTTCTTTGCACACAAAAATCATAAAACGACTCCCTCGTCGGCACAAATATCGGTGTCACGAAAACAAACACGAAAACGAGGACGAGTAAGACGAATCCATTGGCAACGGTCTTAATCCGCTGCCGCTGCCGCTCCTGCTTTTGTTGATCAATAGCAAACCCGTGCGCAGTAGCCGTTGGCGATTTCGGCTTCCCTCTCTGCCGCTGATCGACCATTATTTACTCGTATAACTTTCCGTGTGTTTCGTTTTTGATCTCCAATGTTTACTCGACCTTTAACGCATAGAGAAGAAGAAGAAGAAGAGAAGGATTCGTTTTTTATGAAAAGCACTTCAAGCAGGAAGGAATTTTTTCACGCGGCAGAAACGGTCGTCGCGAGAAAGCGAAAACAAAATTGACCGCGCATATCAAGATTCCGATAAAGTGCGAGCTCACGTCCTAAAGCTGAAAGAGATCTACTTCGTTCGTTTGGAACCGTTTTAGTGAAGTAGTTAGTATAGTAAAGTGGTTATCGTGAGAGCGCGTTGGAATACGTATGAATATATATTGTTGGAGAACGATAATAGAGCTCGGCGGAGTAATGACGGTAGAACTCAGATGAGAGTCAATAACATTTCGAAGCTTCAGAATTCGAATTCTAAACGAGGAAATCCGACGACTCAAAGTAATATTGGTACTACTGTAGCGTCTTCGTTCTAGCCATTTCGCAGTTTTTTACGAACGCTTTACATTTCTCGAAATCTTTCAAGACGCCGTTTTCATCGCTGACGCCTGAGGCGCAATCTACACCATTAGGTCGCAATAACATAATAGCTTCGGAGCAATTCTCGGCATTTAATCCACCGGCTAAGATCCACCCTTTCCTCGAGCACCCTCTCGGTATCTCTAACTTTTCCCACGCGACGCGCTCGCCCGAGCCCGCTTTTATGCCGTCGATTAAAATATAATCGATCGTTTTCCTCGGTCCATTGACCCAATCAATAGGCGCTCTCCACCCTTTTTCGCCAGATAACATCTTCGACCGTCTCGAGGTCATCTCTTCATCGCTCTCGGCTCTCGGTAAAGTCTCTTTCATAATCTCGCCCGTTTCGCAGTCGACCGAAATAGCCCAAATCACGTTGATCGAAAGCGGAATATCCTTCAAAGATTTCCTCGCAAAGTCGCCGTGCAATTGAGCTGTTTTCACACCGATTTCCTTACATATTTCCTCGATCTCTTCCGCTCGTTCATCAACGAATACCGCGACTGGGATAACATCGCTCTCCAAGCACTTCTTAGCCAGTGTTTTCGCTATTTCTCGCGATACAGATCTCTTCGATTTTGGCCATAGGATCATGCCTACGTGCGTACACCCGGAATCGATCGCTTTTTGTAAACACTCTTCGTTCGTTACGCCGCATATTTTCGTGACAAACTTATCATTATTTGAACTATTACTATTATTCTGTGCGGCGTAATTACTTAATTTACGCGTTTTGTTATGGCTCTTCCTCGTAAATATCTTTCCCCACGTTTTGGATATTTTTTGCTCGAACGATTTCGTCGTCGTCGTCGTCGTCATCATCATCACAAACTAACTAACTAACTTAATAACTTAATAAATGACTATGAGTTTTAATCGTTATTCGCTAAATAAAACTCTTATTACTCTTATACTCTCTGTTTTTCTAGAGTTAAAAAGTGAGACGAGCTGTTGTTGTTGAGAGAAAACCATCTTTATCCAAAACATGCTGGAAGAGTGTAGTGGGTCATTATTGGCCATAAAAATAAGAAAGAGAATTAATTACTTAGTTAATTAAATCAATTAAATATATATATATATAGTACATAGAAGAAATAGTAGTGCTAATATATACGACGACGACGATGATTTCTACTGCCTCTCATTCATGTAAGCAATCGATCAGTTTTGCTCCGCAGAAGATTTCGTTCGATGAAAAGAGACGCGAAGTGAAGACGTGGTCTTCCACGCAGTCGCGGTCGTTAAAAAGGAATAATAAAGTTTTATTATCAGTAGTCAGATGCGGGAAGAGGTTTCCGGATGAGAGAACGTATGTAATGATTAAGTAAGTTTTCGTTTCGTGATTCTTTCCTTATTTGTTTCGCTGTTTTCTCTCGCTCTCTCTCTCTCTGTGTGATGGTGACGATGATGATGGATAAAATTCTTTTATTAAAATAGTTTAAAATGATATGTACTAATAAACGCGTATAATTATAATAGGCCAGATGGTGTACAAAGAGGAAAGGTCGGCGCTATCATACAAAGATTCGAAGAGAAAGGCATGAAATTAAAGGCGTTGAAGCAGTACGAATGTCCGAAAGAGTTGGCCGAGGAACACTATAAAGATCTCGCTCGGAAACCATTTTTTAAGGACTTGGTCGATTACATTTGCTCTGGACCATGCGTGTGCATGATTTGGGAAGGACCTGAAGGCACTGTGAAAGCTGCGAGAAAGATGATTGGGGAAACGAACCCATTAGAGTCTCTACCGGGGTCGATCAGGGGCGATTTCGCGGTCGAGGTTGGTCGGAATATCATTCACGGGTCGGATTCCGTAGAAAGTGCAGAGCGCGAGATCGGGTTATGGTTCAGTGATGATAAAGCAGTTTGCGATTGGCAAATGTCGAACGAGAAATGGATTCGCGAATGAAATGAACGATCTGCCGTCGTCCATGTGTGAGATTAATATATATATATATATGTATACATGAAGAAGTGACCCTTCTTGATACTAACTTGAATCCCGTAGTCGCGTAATCTTCTAAGCACTCGTCAGTCAATCAAATCAATCAAATCAAATCAATCAATCTTTATCATTAAAAATGTACTCTTCATTTAAATCGAGTTACGAGCGCGATAGTACTCTTTCCATCGTTGTTGCCACAAAAACTGCTTCTTCCCTAACCTCTCCACCCTAGTGACCTCGTTCTCGCCCCTCGATCGTCTCTTTTTGTTATCCGCTTCCTCGGCTACGGCCAACGCTAAATCCATGTTCGTCCTCGGTTTCGAGTCTATCAACCCCCGCGATAGGCCTAAACATTTCAAGCAAATCGCCGCGTTTACGGCATAAAAACCTAAAGTGAAACACTCCTGCTCCGCCCTGGCCATGTTCGGGTCACCAGTGTACGAAGGAGGTATGAATTCTGACATTTTATCCCTTTATTATTATTATTAGTAGTATTATTATTATTATTATTAGACGCGCACTTACTTACTCGATCGTTCTCTCTCACACTTCAAGTACTCGTTTAATCACTCCGTTATACTGTTAAGGTTATTTATTACTTATATTCTCAATAATAAAAGTCGATTTTATGCCCATAAGACTGCAATTTCGTCATAAAATAAACCGAGCATAAGAAATGGTTAAATCACACACGGAGTGCTCTGCCGAGCTCGTATGGCAAATGGTCAAGAAACAGAACTCGTTCATAAGAGCGTCGGTGAACAACACTCGGTTCTCCTGTGAACCAGGGAACGTCACGAACGAGCACGGGTTCAGTAGTTCAGGTAAAGCTTCCTGTGGAAATACGTGTACTCGTTCATACTTCTTGCACGTAATTGGCGAGAGCTGGAATTCCTAGCCGTGGTTTCGTTTCGTGAAAACGAAGAAGAAGAAGAAGAGGAATCGAGCGCGAGGAATATATTTATGGAAAGATGATTATTGTCATCACTATCACGATCAGTGTCTTCTTCTGTGTTTGTTTGATGCGCGAGATGGGAAGAGGACTTGAAAGCCCTAAAGAGTTAAACTTTCTCTTTCTCTGTTTTCCCATCAGTTTTCCCATATTTTCACTTTTTAAGATACGGCAGCGAGGGCGAGATATTGACAACTCTTCTTCGTCTTCGATCACGAATGATCACATCAAAACACAAAAAATAGGCATCGCTAACATAGCAAACACTGTGGACATACGAGATCTCCCAAACACGAAGACGCCTGCGACTTCGTTGAACGGGAAGGCGAACAAAGGAATTTTCCGTAATCAGGCGCGAGCGGTCGCGAACGCTTGCCAGAATAGACAGGATTTGAAAAAGAAAGCATTAGCGCGCGTTGCGAACTTGAATAAACTCGGTCGCGTTTGCAAAGCTACTTCGAGTGCTTGATCATAATTTTATAATTTTAGTTTTGTCTGTTCTATATATACTACTCCTCTCTAAAATTTCAGTATATTTCGTAATCTTCATAAACAAACGATGCTCTTTATTCGCCGTTGGCACGAGAGGAACAAATTTTCGGCGACGCCTTTATGCGGCCTAGAGTACATCAAAGACTCCATCGAGTTCTATAGACTGAACCCTTCGAGGACGAAAAACGAGATCTTATCCGGCTTAACCGTCGCTATCGCGCAAGTCCCAGAGTCCGTCGCGTTTTCTTTCGTCGCAAAGGTCGACCCAATCGTCGGTTTGTATGCCACGTTTTTTCTAGGCATCATCACGGCTTTGATCGGTGGGAGGCCTGGGATGGTTTCCGGTGCCGCCGGTGCAATGGCCGTCGTCGCCGTGCAGGTCATGGAACCGAAGAACGGGTTGTTCACGCAAGAGAAATTGATCGAATTAGGCGAGATCGAGAGTTGTTCGTTCTCGGCCGAAACATCGGGCGATTTTGGTACAAATCAGTCCTGCCTGTCATTGAGAGAGCAGGCGTACGAAAAAAGAGTGGAGTATTTGTTCATGGTCATGATCTTATGTGGCACGTTACAAATCTTTTTAGGTATTATACAGGCAGGGAGGTTAGTGCGTTTGATACCGAACACGGTCATGACCGGGTTCGTGAACGGGTTAGCGATTATTATATTCAAGGCGCAGTTAGAGTCTTTTCAAGAACGCGATTGGCGAAAAGGATTTAATGAATTTATTATAAGTACTGCTGATAACGATAATAATAACGATATCGTTATGATTGAAAGAAGTGATATCACTAGAGTGTTCGAAAAAGAGCTCCCAGATTTAACTTCAGAACAAATGAACTCGTTCGTCGATAAAATTTTAAACGAAACCGATTCGGATAATTCGGAAACGATTTCTTTTCTAGAGTTTAAACAGAACAAAGATTTTATTATCCATGGCGGCTATGAAGAACAGAAAATATGGCGTTCTTTGAAAGAGTTATCGACTTGGATAATGTTATTATACGTCTTTGGATCTATGTTCATAGTGCATTATTTACCAAAATTGACAAAAATGGTTCCGAGCTCCTTAATATCAATCCTTTCGTGTTTAATCTTTGAGCATGGAATAAATCGTCCGTTGATTAAAGCAGATACACCGACAGTAGTAGATCTATCTCCAGTTAAAGGGGCGTTTCCGACTTATCATACTCCCGATGTGAACTTAAGTGTAGAGTCTTTTGGAATCATAGCGCCTTTGATATTCTCCTTAGCCGCCGTCGGTTTAATTGAATCAGTTTTAACTTTACAACTTGTCGATGAGATTTTAGAAGACACGTCTGATGCTACTGGGAGGTGTACGCAAGAATGCGTCGCTCAAGGCGTTGCGAATTTAGTGAGTGGAATGTTCAAATCCATGGGCGGCGACGCTATGATTGGACAAAGTACGATCAACGTCAAATCGGGAGGAATTGGAAGATTATCGACGACTTTTGCGGCGATTATGTTTTTAATCTTCGTCGTCGCGGCTTCGAAAGTTATTGAATTAGTTCCTGTAGCCGCACTCACTGGTGTTCTGTTCATGGTTGTCATTTATACTTTTGATTGGTCGTGCTTTGCGCTCATGACTGGAAATGTTCGTTCACTCTGTATTCCAGGCCGAAGAGTCGAAGATGAAGTACAAGAAGATGATGATGATAAAAGCGAAAATTCAGCAGCAATAAAAATGAAACAAAAAGAAGAGGGAAATAAAAATGCTTCGAGAGTAGATTACGCCGGTCGACGTCGCCGAAAATGTTTCGCCGATACAACGGATCGCGTCCGAGTCAAAGATACTTTTTTGATCTTATTAGTAACGATATTGACCGAGCGCACGAATTTAGCAATCGCGACTGGAGCCGGGGTCGTTTTTGCAGCTCTCTTATACGCGTGGGATAATTCTTTTCGAGCGTTAAATGTTACCCGAACGATTGAAACTTTGCAAGATGGAACCGAAAGAGCTTATTATCAATGCACGGGAGAGTTATTCTTCGGAACCGACAGAGCTTTTAAGAATGAATTTCTGCTTCGCAATGATCCGAACGATATCGTTCTTAACATTGATAATTGTCGCGTATGTGATTACTCAGGCTTGGCGGCAATGAATTCGTTATTTGATAGATATCTCGCTTTGGGAAAATGTATACGAATATCGAATTCAAGAGCAGAGAATGCTGTAATTATCGGCACGTTAGGAAAGAAATTCTTGTTGGAAGTATTCGATTCAAATGAAGGAACTATCCCGCCTTTGATTATTCAAAGAAAAATGGAGGATGAAAGCACGACGACGACTACTGAATGATTTAAAGAGAGAACGACAATAATAGTAAAATGCTGGTACTAGTTATTACTAAGCTATCTATTCTATTTGGTTGTTTGCTTTGCGCTATTGTGCTGTACTTTAGTTATATTATAGAGAAATCAATTCTTTTTATAGAAGTCATTTAAAATAGAACATCATAGTACTATTCTTCTTCTTCTTCTTCAACTTTTAAACGTGACGCGATTGCTAAGGCGATAATGTTTGCCCAAGCTTTGTACCCTGCATCGTTTGGATGTACTCCGTCTCTGGCTGTAAATTCTCCTTCTCGAACATCATCGTTGCCAGTGATTGTCGTCGTCATCGTCATCGTCCTCTTTTCGTTTTCTTCTTCTTCTTCTTTTTTTGTCGTCGATGTCCTCGGTATTCTTAAAGCATCTCTCAAAGCTTGAAGACTTGGAGAGTGAACGAATAAAGCGTTGGTATTGGCGTTTTTTTTTTCTTTTTCAGCAGCAGCGGCGGACGTTTCAGCAGCGGCAACGACTTCGGTAGGAAGTCGTCGTTCGCATACTTTTTCCTTCTTAGCGTCGAAGAACTCGTTCAACTTCAGAACAACTACCCTCAAAGGGAATGGAAACAAAGGAGCTACGTGCAAAGGATTACCAGGTAAGACTATTAAACATTCTTTGCCACATATTTCTTTAATTTCTTCAATCAATCGCGCCAATCTTTCCTCGAACGTTTGCTCAAAGAAGAACATTTTACCCTTTACGAACAAAGTCTTCAAATCGTTTATGCCGCACATGATAATCACCGCGTCTACTGTATCATCATCACTCATTTTATCTTCTTCTTCTTCTTTATCTTCTTCTACTACTAAAATCTGACCGCTGTCGTTCATCGTCATCATCTTCTTCTTCTCCTTAATCATCATCAGTTGCCTCTTCAACAACGGTATGACTTCCAACGAAATCTCATCGATCGAAGCGCCTCGCTTCCCGCAAGCGATCCACTCGCACGAATCTCTTACTGCTAAAAGCTCAATCAGTCTCTCCGCTATTATTCTCGCTAAAGATAAAGACGCTCGTTCGTTACTTCCTCCTACTCCGATCGATAACGAGTCGCCGACGATCGCGATCTTCATTTTCTTCCTCTTCACAGTCACTCGCGCTTCCTTCCTCGTCTTCTTTTCCGATTCGTTTACATCCTTGTTTTTATTATTACTGTTACTCCTGTCGCTGTGCATAAGCGTCCTCTCCTGCTCTTGCTGCTCACTCACGTCGCGTTCAAACAGCGTTTCTTTACTACTATTACTATTATTATTACTATTCGTAATCGGTACATTCCTCTTATTATAAGCTACGCCATTAAACGCAGAAGCGAGAGCTCGCGCGGAAGCTTTCGTGATATTCTTACTCTCGTTATTATTATTACGAAAACGAGCATCAGTGATGCGACCGATCGGTTCGTACGTATGATGTAAAACGAACGCTTGCGCAAAAGTCAATCCTACGAATGCGGATCCGGTCAACGCCAACGCGTTCATGATTTTCTTAAAGCGTTGTTTTCTCATCGCGATACTATCAACGATTCGCTCCGCATTTCCTTGTTGATATCTACTAAAGCGCTACTGTCAATAACGCGCGACCTGATGTCTTTTCGGATCAACTGTATCCATAACGAGATATTTAACGCACATAACGAATCAAAAAAAAGTCAAAAACGGGACCAGCGCATTGGCAGCATCAGCAGCAAAACGAATTACGTGACCACGGCAACATCGCGTGTGATCCTGGCATGCCTAATTATGATCGAGATCACGCACCAATCACGATCACAATCATCATCATCATCAACGACAACAACGACAACTTGTAAACCCTAAACCCTAATTTTTGATACCCTAAACCCTTGATGCTGTTTCTACTCACTGAGCCGCCAAAATTTCATTCCACCGCAAGCAGAAGAAGAAATCAGAAGCTCGCGCAGAAGAAGAAGAAGGAAGAGCTCAAAGGATTCGCGCAAGGTTTCGCACTCTTCTACAAAGCCTCGCGGCGATCACTTTTAATCGATCGATTCATTAATTATACATACACAGAAGACAATAATAAACAGCATCTTTATCGCTGTATATATAATTAGTAGGAGCAGCTGTTTAAGAAGAGTAATAGAAGTAATAGAAGCAATAGAAGTCTATTCAGAGCAGAGATTGGGAATAAAGTGAATTATTTTAATTCTTTCCGCGTGTTTTTGTGTATACTCGCGCGTTGCCAGTGTCGTACTCTGTTTAATACAGAGAGATTTAGGGCGAGAGTAAGAGCGAGGGAGATAGAGTATACGTACGTCTTATTGATCCGTGATATCTGCGCTCGTTCGTTTCATTTCGTTTCAATCGAGAGTAAGCGTAAGAGTAAGAAGAGAGAGCGCAATAATACTAACAGATAGATATATATATATATCAACGAGAACAACTCGCTACGACTTACATCAGAAAAAGAAAGAAGAAGAGGACGATAATAGAAGAACAATGGTGGCTTCATCGACTGGCGCGGCGCAGGCTGCAGGCTCTCGCGACGGTAACAACGTTAACGCTTCTTCTCAGGAGAAGAATAAAGTATCGACGAAAACGAAGCAAACAAACGCTGCAAATACTACTACTACTGCGAATCAAACGCAAACGCAAACGAATAATAACGCGACGCAGCAAACCGCGAACGGAGGTTTACGCGGATATTGGCAAGCCGAAGAAGAGCACGCTTTGAGACAAGCCGTACAAAAACACGGCATAGGAGCGTGGGAAAAAATGAGAACCGATCAAGAATTCGCAGCGTTACGAGGGAGAACAGGCGTACAATTAAAAGATAAATGGAGGAATTTAATAAAGTTCCAACACTTAAGAAGAGGGGAGATCGAATCAGCGCCTTATAAATCTACCGTTCGTGCATCAGCGGCGAATAATAATAACAACAATAAAGGCGTAGGCGATCAAAAAGCGCAGAAATCAGCGTCCACTTCTGCTGCTACTGCGAATACTAAAACTACTAATAAACGAGCGGCCGACCAAATGATGAATAATGATAGTAATAATAATAATAATGATAATAACAACGCGGCGAGTGATAAGAATAAAAAAGTCGCGGTTGGGAATAATAATAATAAGAAGGGGAAAACGACAGCGACGACGACGCAAACGCAGAACAAGGTTGCTAGTAGTGGTGGGAAAAAAGGGACTTCGACCACGAAAAAAAATAATAATAACATGACGATGACGATCGAGGCGTTTCAAAAAGGGCCGAAAGGGAAAAGGAGCAAAATAATGACAAAGGGAGGAAGATTTGGAAACAACAACAACAACAACAACAACAACACTACTAATAATAATTATAATAATCATTTGAACATACTTGGCGATGAATTCGCTCGATCGATATCGCCAGCTTTACCGCCGAAGAAACAAGCGTTTAAGCAACAAAAAAAGAAGATGAAACTTTTGCAGGAAGCTCGCTTGAAAGCTGGTACTCCAGATGCTAAAGCGAGAGCGTTGCATGCTCCATCGAATGCACCACCTAGGAAAAGAGTAGCCGCCGCGTGGGCTGCCGGTATATCTGATATTAATCAAATGAATACGAACACCGGTGGTGGTAGATTTAACGGCTTGGATGAAGATGAACACGATATTTTAGGAGCGCATTTAGGTCACGTTACGTTTGATTTATCGGACGACGACGACGATGATGTAGATAACAATCATCATCATCATCCGTCTACTTCTGGTAGAGGAGGGCAACAAAACAACAAAAATAAAGAAGCAATAATGTCCGCGAGCATGGTTCGATTTATTGAAGAGATGGAAAGAGAAATTGAGCAAACGAAGGAGCGTCGCGCGCAAATGGTCAAAGATGTCGAGTATTCCGAACGAGAGTTAGCTCGGCTCAAATCTTTAGTCGAAGAAGCTGAAAAAGTGTACTCTCAAGCGCGCTTGAAAGCGCAACAAACGTTACAACAAGCTCAAAAAGAAATCGCCGAAAAAAGGCGAAGACAATCCATGGAGACTACTACTTTGTTGGAAGAAGAAAGTAAAAAGGACGACGATAAATCTAATAATAATAATAATAGTAATAATAACCCAGATTCGATCCGCGTTGCCACTAAGATTAATAATAAGACAACAGATGATGATATAGTAGAAGCCAGTAGTGGTGAAGAAAAGGAACCATCGAACGACGACGTGAGCCCAAAAAATGTTCCGAATTTGAACGACGTCGAGGACGTCGAAGTCGATGACGCCGAGTGGGATAAGTATTTAGCATTTGGGGGAGATAACGCTGATGACGAAGAAGATGAAGATATGTCCGAAATGCAACGTGCTGCGCAAATTGCTACAGATGAAAAGAAAAGAAAAAATTATCATCATCATCATTCTAATGAATCCGCTGAATTGCATCACACCGAATCGAAATCGCCTAGACTTCGAAGTCAAGCCGCAGCAGCAGAACATGTTGGAGGCGATAATTCTGAACAACAACAACAACAACAACAAGAACATCATTTTCAACATAATCATTTTCAACACCATCAACTTATCCCATCAGATCCAAACGGTCATTACGATACCGATGATTCTGATGATGATCTTAGCAGCGACGAGGATGACGATGAAGAACTTGACGAGGAACAGCTCGTTTCAAAAGCTGCTTGGGAGAAGGCACAAACTGCAATGGCCAGGGCTGGGTTGCCACCAATGCAGGAAATAGAAAACGTGTTGTTACAAGAGTTGAAAAGACTCGAGCAAGCAAATACAAAGCTAGTTCACGCTCGCTTGGCTTTAGAAGCGTGTGATTCAGAGCTTTCCGAGCTCTTTGCTCGCGCCGAAGCCAGGAAGGCTGGAGTATTCGATGACGATGATGAGTTGCGCGAGCAAACGACAAACACTGGGTCATTGCCGAGCGATCTTCAAAACATCCACACAGACGATGAAGACGACGATGACGTTGATGACGGCGATTACCATAATCATCATCATCATGTTGTCAATAAGAAGAGAAAGAATTCGTTAAATGACGATGACGAGCTCGAACGCGTCAAAAAAGAAGAAGAAGAAGATGAAGGGGAAAAAGTAATTTCGATCAAAGAAGAACATGTAATAAAAGCAAAGAAGGAAGAAGAACACGAGAAGCCAACAGCCGTTGCTGCGGATGAGAATGAAAAAGACGATGATGATGAAAAAGAAGACGGAGTAGGAGGAGTAACCGATAACGATAAGAACAACAACAACAAAAATAGCGACAACAAGAATAAACTATTAGAGCAACAACAACAACAACAACAACAAAAAGAATCGCCTAATAATAATAGTAAGAAGAAGAATGCGGGTGGTAGCGGCGGAAGTGCTGCTGCTGTACTAAAAAATGGTGGATCTGGATCTGGATTCCGTTCTATTTCTGAAGATAGGCGTTTCGGTATCTACGACGCTCGACGCTATCGATCGGTTGAAGAAAATGATAGAGATGCGCAAATGAGTGGTGGTGGTGGTAGTAGTGGTGGTCAATTAGTTCAAACAAATAATACTACTACTACTACTACTGTAACAGCCAATCAAGACGACGGTATTGATGAGGATCTCAATGAAGAGGAAAATCGGAAATTTCTTGGTCGTGGAAAAGAGAAAAGTGCTGCTGCTGGTGGCGCAGCTAAAAATAAAAATAATGCAAATCGTAATATCACTTCTTACAAAGAGAGTGCGATGGCATTTGCAGCAGCACATTGGCCACATCAACTAAAGAAAGTTAGAGATAACACGGCTAGGAAAAAGCATGCGGAGATTGATCGTGCAAGCTGGTTTTTTTTGTAGTAGTTTGTAGCAAAAATGAGAAAAGCGCGCGCGCGAGCGCATCGTCATAATCATCATCTACGTCGTCATCCAATAAATTGTAATAAGGTATTTCACAAAAAATGTACACATTAATTAATTCAAATATATAATATTTATAAATCGCATTTGAACTAATAATAAACTAACTAATAAAATCCTCTTCTCTCTCATAATCATCATCGTCACGTTTTACGCGGTGCTGGAATATCTCGAATCGATGTTGTTGTTCCTTTTTCTCCACGTCCTGCTCCGCTAAATTTACTATTAGGAGGCTTCTTAATCGTTTTGTTTTGATTTTGATTGTTGATTTCAGCTTTGATAATACATTCGTTGTCTCCTCCTAACCCGACGACGTTATTATTATCGGCAACGTCATTATTTTTTCTCCTATTCGTAATATTGTTGTTGCTTTTGCCGTTGTTCTTACCGCCGCCGCCGCCGAGTTTCAAGTTTTCGATTTTATTCTTAATATTCGAATTATTAATTAACGCGATTTCAGTATTATCTTTTTTGCTATTGCCTCCGCTATTTGCTCTGAACAAAGTAGTCGTCGTCCCGCCTCCACCGCCGCCATTTGTCAGCTGTTCTCGTTGCGCTCTCATCTGCTGTGACTTTAAGAAGTTGTTATTATTTTTTTTCGCGCTATATTGAGCTAACATTTGCTCTTTCGTCAAAGAATCTTTCTCTGATCCGACGACGTGTAAGTATAAACACTCTGGGTTCATGCATTGCTGATTTCTTAGAAAAGAGTTGCAATATTTCGTCGTCCCATGACACGCCCGTAAAGGTCTCCCTGTTCCATCAGGATTCGCCGGAACGCCATCGATGCATTGAATGCACGTTAAAGCTGCTTCGTCGGTCTCAAAAGTAACATAGGCAGAGCCGGCTAAATTATTATTATTATTATTATTATTATTATTATTATTATTATTATTATTACTTTCTACTACTCCTGTGACGGCTTGCGCGGCAGCAGCGGCAGCAGCAGCAGCGCTACTACTACTACTGCTAGTACTACTACTACTACTACTATTATTAACGTTGTTGTTGTTATTGTTGTTATTATTAGGCAAAGAACATTGTAACTTAACGATCGTCCCGTACTTCCCAAAAAACTCTATTTTCCTTAAAACCTCTTCTTTACATATATTTTGCGCAATACCGACTACGTAAACTAAGTTCCTCTGTATCACTCGAACGTTCACTAAATGTTTCCTCGAAGGATCTATCATATATTGATTAGTAGAGTCGTTGTAATAAGACGCAGACGCAGACGTACTCTGCGAACTATTATGAACGTTCGCCGCGCCGCTCGTCGTCGTCGCAGTGGTCCCACCTCTCCCATGATAACTCATGTTATTGAATTGTGCCCTTCCCCTACCTCTTCCTCTCCCGCGCGCGAACTGATTATGATTATGATTGATCCGATGATGATGATTTTGTCCACTTCCTACGTTCATTTGTTGTTGTTGTTGCGCATAATTATTCCCTGAATAGAAGTGCTTATTATTATTATTATTATTATTACCATCATCGCCTGCTAAACAATCGTCCACATCTTCCGCGCAATAATCGAACTCTATCGATCCTTCGTCGTACGATTTCCTGCACGCCGGGCATCTCTTATGTTCATCCGTATCCGCTCGTTCCATTATCTGGTGCCAGCACCACGCGCATAATTGATATCCACAAAGACAAGGTTTAAACGCGATATCGGTCTTGTCCATTCGTTCGCAACATAACGGGCAACACAGTTGTTCTGAATCATCATCGGCGGCGAGTGCTTGCAAAGGAGTGTTCGCGTGTAACGATGGCGGCATTTTTTCGTTCGATTTCTTACTCAATTAATTAACTGCTGTGGATTAATTAACGAAGCTCAGTTTTGTATGTAGTACGGTTTTTGTGCTTTAAAGGGATTTCTCTCAGTTGTGAATATATTTAGGGTTTCAGTGGAAACAGAACTGTATATTTAAAAGAATAATTAAGATAATAATATCAGTTTTTTTATTTAATCACTATACAAGTATACATTTTAGTTAAGCTCTCCTATTTATTAGCGTACGATTAACAAGAGCTATCAGTTTTACAAAAAGTTGTACGTTTTTTATCACACATTCCGCACGCGGCATGCTCGTTTTTTTGAATTAAATGTAAAGTTCGAATCACAAAAACATGAACGAGAGAGTTTTACCGTTTCCATCACTCGTAAAAGCGTGTTGTTAGTACGCGAAACATTGGGAACGTTCATGAATCCAAACAGGCGCATGTCCATCAATTAAGTTTGCACAGAACGGTTGGTTTTGTTACCTGAAACATTACATTTAGATATCTTTGACTTTTGATCAGCAGTAGTATCATCAAATCGGTCATAAAAAACGAGTATATCAGTTCGTATCGCGTACTCTTTCACTGTAGGACTGATAATAAAATAACCGAAAGAAGAAGATTTAGAAGAAGCACTCGAAGCAGAGATAGGAGAGAGAGCGTCATTGTTTACTTTTGTTTGTTTAGTAGTACCACCATCAGTAAGGGCAATAAAAACATATCGCGATACAAATTAGGTAATGAATAGATAGAAATACAAACCGATGGCGGATATAAACGCAGACGACGATGAGCGAGAAGAAATAGACAGAAAAACAGCCGCAAATAGTAATAATAATAATAATAGTAATAGTAATACGACGACGACTGCGACAAAGAAGAAATTAGAGATGAAGATAAAGAAATGGCACGCAATAGCCGAATGGACTTGGGGGGCAGAAGATGACGTGTGTGGAATATGCCACTCGAAATTTGACCAATGCGCACCGGACTGTAAGTTCCCTGGCGACGACTCGCCGGTCGTATGGGGCACTTGTTCGCACGCGTTTCATCTGAAATGTATTCAGAAATGGTTAGATAACGGTAGTATGAGCGCGCACGATCAACATGTCGCGCAAGCGGAACAGAAGTGTCCAATATGTAGAGGTGATTGGTCGTTCAAACAAGCTTAAATATTATTATTATGATGATATAGAGATCAAATGAATGTTGTATTATATAGTTGTTGATTGGTTGATTGTGTATATATACGGTAGTAAGTAGATGATTGCGTTCACAGACACGCGCGCGCGCGTGATTATAAAAAAAGAAAAGTACAATTTCAAAAATATCATCACATCTTTAAGAACGATAAATAGTTGCGTGATTATAAAATTTTGTTGTTGTAAATCAAAAAGAAGAGAAACATACGAGCGAAAGAAGAAGGAGAGGAAGAGCGCGATGACAAATTTTATTTTCGCGTCGTCATTTATTTACACAATCGACGCGTCGGGATCGTGCGGAACCCCAAAGCGGGCGTTTTTTTGTAAATATTTTTTAAGCTTTCGAACTATGCTTCCCATAAAAGCGATGCCATGGAACGATCGTTTCCCCTTTTTGAGGCTTCGTAG
>Ga0209830_10000906_pt1 | contig 28216 bp, 23 predicted proteins | sample ArcticOcean_MG_C_12_FD_187439 | JGI IMG/M metagenome (GOLD analysis project Ga0209830, IMG submission 187439) | Marine microbial communities from western Arctic Ocean - ArcticOcean_MG_CB8_130 (SPAdes) (version 2) | ecosystem: Environmental > Aquatic > Marine > Oceanic | place: Arctic Ocean...
ATAAACCTGTTTTATTGTCTGTTGGATACGCAGCCTGTCACTGGTGTCATGTGATGGCACACGAGTCTTTTGAGGATGACGATGTGGCATCTTTGATGAATGAGCATTTTATTAATATTAAGGTCGATAGAGAAGAGCGACCAGATATTGATGCAATTTATATGTCGTCCCTTCAAGCCATGGGTGTCCATGGTGGCTGGCCAATGACAATTTTTATGACACCTGAAAAAAAAGCCTTTTGGGGTGGAACATATTTCTCAAAAGAGTCTTTGAATGGGATGCCTAGCTTTCCAAATATTCTAATTGGATTATCCAATGCATATAAAAATGATAAAAATGTTATTTCAGAAAACTATAAAGCTATTGATGATGCTATAAGAAAAAAAAATACTATGGATTCCTCAGGAAGCTTGAGTACTGATATTCTCGATAGAGTTTCAGAGCAATTATTAAATTTTTCAGATCAAGAAAATGGAGGACTCAGGGGTGCTCCAAAATTTCCTAATACAGCAACAATAGATAATCTCTGGAGAGCTTTCATTAGAACGGGAAAGAAGGGCTTTAGAGACCAAGTTGTTTTAACTCTTACAAGAATGTCTAATGGCGGTATTTATGATCAGTTGGGTGGTGGATTTTCGCGTTATTCAGTTGATGATCGGTGGCTTGTTCCTCACTTTGAGAAAATGCTCTATGATAATGCCTTACTGATTGATATTTTTTCGACAGTTTATAAAGTAGAAAAAAATCCTCTTTTTAAGATTAGAGTAGAAGAAATAATTGATTGGGTTATTTCTGATATGGTTACTAGTGATGGCGGTATTTGTTCGGCGATAGATGCAGATAGCGAAGGTGTTGAAGGAAAATATTATGTCTGGAAAGCAAAAGAAATTGACGCTCTTCTACAAGACGAATCTTCTCACTTTAAGTCAATTTTTGGTGTTACAGATGAAGGAAACTTTGAAGGAAATAATATTCTAGTTTTTAATGGGTCTGTCAGTGATATTTTTGATAAAAGTATTATTAAATCTCGTTCAATTTTATTCAATGAAAGAATGAAAAGAATACCCCCCCTCCTGGATGATAAAATTTTAACTGACTGGAATAGCTTAATGATAAGCTCCCTCGCTAGAGCATCAGCAATATTTGAAAATCAAGAGTGGATTAAATATGCAGAGAATGCTTATGAGTTTATTTTAAATAATTTAATAATTAATGAGACTCTTTATCATAGCTGGAGGGAAGGAGAGGTTAGGGGAGTTGCTATGTTAGATGACCATGTGGCGTTAATTGATGCATCCATTTCTCTTTATATTGTTACTAAAAATAAAAAATATTTAGATGTTGCTGATACTCAGTTATCACATTTAAACGAATATTTTATTGATGAAGAATTGGGTGGTTATTATTTAACTTCTATAAATGCACTGGACGTACCGATTCGAATGAAAGTATCTAGCGATAGTGCAACTCCTTCTGGTAATGGGTTACTTTTTAAGGCTTTAGTGACTTGGTGGAGGTTATCAGGCAGAATTGACCTAAGGGAGAATATAGCCATGTTAGAAAAAAGCTTTGGAAAGACTGTAGCTGAAAATTTTTCTAGTCATTGTACTTGGATCTCTGGTTTTGAGTCTTTTCATAAGGGCACTGATTTTGTAGTAGTTGGCGATCAAAAAAGTAGTGTATTTAAAGAAATGGTAGATAATATTAATAATTTAAAAATTAACGATTCTCTTTTGACTTTAATAAACCCCGATGATGATTTACCAAAAAATCATCCTGCATTTGGTAAAACTAATGTAAGTCAAACAACAGCCTATATCTGTACCGGCCAAAATTGTTCACTTCCAATACTCGATCCTGATAAAATTAAACAAACTTTATTTGATTAGTGTACATTATTCAAAAATAGTGTTTCTATGTAAAAAATTATGGGATGTGAGTTTATGCCAAGTGGTGGAATACGTTCTGGTGCAGGAAGACCGAAGGGGCAAGGTAGGTTTGGTGAGGAAACTAAGCCTGTTAGGATTCCGGTCAGTATGGTTGATAGTGTTATGACTTTCATACAAAGCTATGACTTGTCATTGCCAATTTATAGTAACAAAGTTAATGCTGGTTTTCCATCACCTGCAGATGATCATATTGAGGGTAAGCTCGATCTTAATACCCATCTAATCAAACATCCTTCAGCAACTTTTTTTGTTAAAGCAACGGGTGATTCAATGATTAATGCAGGTATTCACGAAGGAGATATTTTAGTTGTCGATAGGAGCTTAGAGGCTAGGAATGGAAAGGTAGTGATTGCAGCTGTCGATGGTAATTTAACTGTCAAAAGACTAAAGAAGAATGGAAAGGATATGCTCTTATCACCTGAAAATAATAATTATAAGCCTATAAAATTAACAGAAAATAACGATGTAGTTATTTGGGGTGTGGTTACGAATGTAATACATAAAGTTTAGTCTTGAATACATTATTTGCTCTTGTCGATTGTAATAATTTTTATGTATCATGCGAGCGTGTCTTTAACCCTCTATTGATTAACAAACCTGTTGTCGTTTTATCTAATAATGATGGATGTATTATAGCTCGTTCCAATGAAGCAAAATCTCTCAATATTCCAATGGGTGCAGCTTTTCATCTTTATAAGGATTTTATTAATGCACATAAAGTTAAAGTTTATTCATCTAATTATCCGTTATATGGAGATATGTCGAATAGAGTGATGAGCTCACTTGCTGACTTTAATTCAGATTTTGAAGTTTATTCAATTGATGAGGCTTTTCTTAAATTTAATCAAAAGAAAGTAGTTGATATTGAATATGATATTATGAAAATAAAGGAAAGTATTTTTAAGTGGACCGGAATACCAGTTTCTATAGGTATTGGACCAACAAAGACTCTAGCAAAGATTGCCAATACTTTAGCAAAAAAAAATAATCACCATGGTATTTTTGATTTAAGCTCAAAATTAAAACAAGATGAAATTCTAAAAGACACTAATGTTGAAAATATATGGGGTATTTCAAGGCGCTGGGGTTCCAAGCTTAGGATGATTGGTATTGGCAATGCTCAGCAACTACGGGATTCATCTCCTCGCAGAATAAGGCAATATTTAGGTGTCGTTGTAGAGCGTATTGTTTATGAATTACAAGGTGTAGTCTGCTTAGATATTAATGAAATTTTACCAAAAAAAAATATTATGAGTTCTCGCTCTTTCGGCAATCTTATTAGTGATAAGGCTATCTTAAAACAGTCTATTACGGAATATACAATACGTGCATGTGAGAAGATGAGAAATCAAAATACTCGAGCACAAAGTGTATATATCTTTCTACAAACAAATAAATTTAATAAAGGAAAGCAGCACAATGTAGGAGTAGTAATAGGGTTAAGCAATCCTTGTAGCGATACAGGCCAGATAATAAGATTAGCAATCTCTGCTATTGATACCATTTATAAATCAGGATATTTATATCAAAAGGCTGGTATTATGCTGCTCGATTTAATTCCTTCAAATGTAAATCAGTATGATATTTTTGAGACCACAAATTACTCCTCCTCCGATAAACGCATGCAGGTCATAGATTCTTTGAATAAAAAATTTGGATCTGGGACTATTGCGAATGGTATATTAAAGTCAAAAGGTAAAAAAAAGTGGAGTAGCAAAGAGTATTATTTATCTCCAAGATACACAACACAGTGGGACGAATTACCACATGTTATGTAGTTTATTTCTTTGATATGTTAAATAAATAAAGATGGTATGAAAAATGGCAACAATAAATTTATCTGAAAATAATGATGTAATTATCCCAACAAATGATGACACTACTTACAGAGGCTTAAAGGGAAATGATACTTATATATTGGTTTCTCAAGAAAATTCATCTTCAATTTCTGTAGTCGACACAGAAGGGGAAAATGTAATTCAACTTCCCGAGTGGTCTAAAATAAAATCTATAGTAGTTGCGAAGACAGCCCTTAAAATAACCTGTGATGACATGACGGTCTTTACAATAAATGGGGCTGATAAATTTTCATATGATGTTGGAGGTAATATAACAAGTAATAGCATCGGAAGTATAAAAACATTCACTGAGTTTGTTGATATTTTCGAATTAACTCCACCGTCAACGGGAACAGTAAATAAATCCACTAATAAAATTGTATATGAAGATACTTTTCGAGTTCTTTATGAGGTTAAAGTTCAAGAAGAAGATAATGGAAATAAATATTATCTTAATAATGAACTGAGTCCGAGCTTGTCTTTAAAGTCAGGTGAGAAATACGTCTTTGACTTAAATGATGCCTCGGCTTCAAATCATCCTCTCTCAATATCAGAAACAAAAAATGGTATTCATGCTGATGGTTCTACAGTGACTGATGGAATAAAATTTTATGCAAAAGGTTATGAAAAGACAGAGACTGAGTTTTCATCACTTTTTTCACCTGAAGGTAATTTAGAAAATGCATTTATGGTTTTCGAGCCATCTGAAGATGATACAGTTTTATATTATTATTGTCTTTTCCATGACGGAATGGCAAATGATGCAAAAATTCTTATTGATAACTACGTTGAGGAAGTCAAAGAAGTCTTACCTACGGCTATTAAGGTTCAAAGTAATAGTTCATCTGATTATACAATTACAAGTCAAAGCCTCTCTGATGCTGATCCAATTCTGACTTTAGAAAGAGGTAAAACATATGAGTTTGATGTTAGTTCACCAGGACACCCATTTTGGATAAAAACAGAACAAATTAATGGTACATCAGATGGGTATTCCCAAGGTATTACGAATAACGGCATATCAAATGGAAAGCTAACATTTACAGTCCCTAGTGACGCCCCATCAAAACTATATTATATCTGCCAAATCCATAGTGGTATGACGGGCGTAATAAATATTGTTGATAAGGGTATGAATGAAACGATTATATCGAGTAGCTCTAGCGATTCTGGTGGTTCTAACGATACAGGTAGCTCTGGAGGTTCTGCGACCCCCAGCTATGGCTATAATGTAGATTTAGATGTATTTAATGGCTATGATCAAGGTGTTATTTTTACCCCAAGCTTTGATATGTAATTGGAGAAAGAAATGGTAGTTAACTATTTAGTATCTGGTTTATTGGCAATAATGATTTTTTATTCATTTGGAATAGCTATTAATGTTCACAGAACTTTAGATAAAGAAAACGCAGGTAAATTACTAAGAAAACTTTTTCCAATTTATTTTTTATGGGGAATTTTTATTTCCATAACTGCTGAAATTATTTATTTACTTCAAGGACAGCAGATCCAAGCTTTCGTGATGGCGATCATTACGATTGGATACTTATATTCTCGACAAATTTTAGTACCAAAGCTTAATAAGAATAGAGATTTGGCAAATGAAGGAGATGAGAAATCAAAAAAGATCTTCAGCTCACTTCATTTTCAAAGTGTCGCAATTAATTTAATACAAATGATATTGCTGATATTTATATTATTTATTTAGACTGATCGTTTGGCCTTATCAGCGTCATTTGATGATTTAATCATATTACGAATACCATCCCAATCTTCGTCTGATAATTTATCTAAGCTTTGATAAAAATTACCACTTGAACCTAAATGACTTGCCCCGTCGATGGCAATAGTTTGACCCGTAAGGTAGTCACATCCATCTGCCATTAAAAATGTAGCTAGGTTTCTTAACTCTTGCATTTCACCATTTCTTCTCATTGGAATTTTTGAATCATTTTCGTTTGAATCTGTATCTTGTCCAGGGCTTAATCTCTCCCAAGCTCCTTTTGTTGGAAATGGTCCAGGAGCAATCGCATTTAATCTTATACCGTAATGACCCCATTCGGCGGCAAGAGATTTAGTCATGATATTTACACCAGCTTTTGACATCGCAGATGGAACTGTAAATGGACCACCATTCCAGATCCAAGTAGTTAGAATTGATATAACAGAACCCTTAACGCCTCCTTCGATCCATCGAGTACCGCAAGCGTGTGTTAAGTAGAAAGATCCTCGAAATACTATATTAGAAATGGCTTCAAAACCCTTTGGGCTAATATCTTTTGTCGGAGAGATAAAATTACCAGCAGCATTATTTACTAATCCAGTTAAAGCTCCGCCGTCTTTCCATATTACATCAATCATGTCATTAACGGCATCAGAAATTCTAATATCGCATGCAAAACCTTTTATTTTACCACCCTGGTCAGAAATTTCTTTTACAGTATCATCTAAAACAGCTTGCCTTCTTCCGCAGATATAAACTTCAGCACCTAATTCCGCATACTCCGATGCCATTTCTTTTCCTAAACCGGTTCCTCCACCGGTAACTAAAATTCTTTTTCCCTTAAGGATGTCTTTTTGAAACATATGATTTTCCTATATTAATTTTAAACGAGTAAATAATATTGAAACTATCCAACCTAATAGTCCAGATAAAATAACTGCAATAATCCCATAGAGTAAGGCAAATTTATTTGCAAAAATCCATATTAATCTTGCAAAACCGGCTTGCTTTAAGTCAATAGAACTTTCGGCATAAGAAATAGCCTCCCCATTTTGGAAAAGAAAATACCGAACAAAATATTTACCCTGTAGAGAGTTTGGAGGTAAAAGAAATTCAGTTCTAAATAAACCAACTTTTCCAGGACCGGATCTTAAAGCTATATTACCTTCTTTTTCGAAAAATTGCCCACTATCAACCATCTCTGATCTTAATCTATCATCAAATTCAACTTGTTTAATTGAGCTATGTTTTATATTTGCTCTTCCTAGCGGAAGATTACCTACTCCAAGACCTAGTTTATTAAGATTATTTTGACTTGTTATTTCCATAAATGGTTTTGAGCTAAGAATATTATAATAACTAGGAACATTGGTATAATAAGATTTTCCTCGCCCAAGCCATATTCCAAAAAACCTTCTTTTTTCCTGCATAATTTGATTTTTTGGTGGTCCAACTATTTCAATCATTATGTCTCTTTTACCAGCAGGTGTAGCACCAAATAATACAACACTTGTACCTGAAATACCCGGCTTGATTTGGACGTCTCTCTCATTTGTATCGATTATTAACTCTAGCGGAGCTTGGGCACACAAGATTGTCAGGATAAAAATAATTTTAAAGTATGAGTTCATTAGTGAGAACCCCCGCCAAGAAGAAGCGTAATTGTTTCATTGGGTCTAATTAATAAATCTGAAGCCATAATTATTCCAACGCTCAAAACAAGAACTGCCAGTGATGCTCTGAGTATTGGACCTTGAAGCTTACTGCTTAACTTAACTCCTATCTGAGCACCAACAGCACCGCCAAGAAGTAAAATTAATGCTAAAACTATATCAACTGTTTGATTGTGATATGAGTGGAGAAGTGTGACTATTGCTGTCACAAAAATAATTTGATAAAGGGATGTTCCTATAACAACTGAAGTTGGCATTCTTAAAATATATATCATGGCAGGGATCATAATAAACCCACCTCCAACTCCCATTATTGAGGCTAAAATTCCAACTACAAAGCCTATAGTTAAAGGAGGTATTATTGATATATATAGACCAGATTTTTTAAATCTCATTCTATAAGGCAATCCCATAACCCAGGAATGGCGATAGGCTTTTGACCTTTTCTTTTTGCCTAGTAATCCCATACTATCCAAGCTTTCATAGAGCATAAAGCTACCAACGCCAGTTAAAAATAAAAAATAAGTCAGTGTTATTAAAAGATCTATAAGTCCAACTTTAATAAGAGAGTTAAAGATACTAATACCAACGAAAGAGCCAAGTACTCCTCCAACTAAAAGAAGGTTACCGAGTTTAATATCAACCGCGTTTCTTTTTAAATGTCCTATTGTTCCAGATAGCGAGGATCCAACAATATGGTTTGCTTCAGACGCAACAGCAACAGCTGGAGGAATTCCTAAAAGAACTAATAGGGGTGTCATCAGAAAGCCTCCACCAACACCAAACATTCCAGAAAGTATTCCAACTAACATTCCAAGAGTTAGGAATATTAACGGATTAATTGAGAGTTCTGCAATTGGTAAGTAAAGTTCCATGATAATTATTAACGTAATACATTTATAAAATAAGGCTAGTTTATTTGAAATTCTTCAATAACAGTAGAGACAGTTTTATTATATTCATATATAAATTTGTTGATAATATGTCTTATCAAAAAATATAGAGGTAGAGAAAATGACAGAAGCTTGGATAATTGATGCTTGTCGTACTCCAAGGGGTATAGGCAAGGCTGGAAAAGGTGCTTTGAGCTCTATGCATCCACAACATTTAGGTGCAGCAGTTCTTAAGGCTATAGCTGAGAGAAATAAAATAAATACAGCAGAAGTCGATGATATTATTTGGGGTACTAGCTCTCAAAGAGGGACACAAGGTGGAGATTTAGGACGTATGGCTGCTCTTGATGCAGGATATGATGTCAAATCAAGTGCTGTAACGCTAGATAGATTTTGTGGTTCAGGTATTACAAGTGTAAATATTGCGGCCTCAAGTGTTATGTCTGGAATGGAAGATTTAGTTTTGGCTGGTGGAACAGAAATGATGTCTACATATGGTCAAGACGGTAATACCCCATCTCCTTTTATGGATAATGGTAATACGAGATTAAGAAGTGAACATCCACAACCCCATCAGGGAGTTTGCGCGGACGCTATTGCCACCCTCGAAGGTATAGATAGAAAGGCAGTTGATGAATTAGCATTCTTGAGCCAACAAAATGCAGATAAGGCAATTAAGGGCGGTCATTTTGATAAGTCTTTAATACCTGTCTACAACGCTGAAGGTGAACTAGTATTAGATAAAGAAGAGTTTCCAAGGCCCCAAACAACATTAGAGGGTTTATCTGAACTTAAGGCATCTTTTGAATCTTTAGCCGACTATCCTCTAGATGAAGGTGGTACGACTTTTAGAAAATTAGTTCTGCAAAAATATCCTGACTTAAAAATTAATCATGTTCATCATGCTGGAAATAGCTCAGGGGTTGTTGATGGGGCAGCGGCTCTTCTTATTGCATCACCTAATTATGCTAAAGCCAATGGAATGAAACCACGAGCGCGTATTAAGGCTATGGCTAATATGGGAGACTCACCAACGCTTATGTTAAATGCACCAGTCCCTGCCGCAAGAAAAGTTTTAGAAAAAGCAAATTTAACAATTAATGATATTGATCTTTTTGAGGTTAATGAAGCTTTTTCAGTTGTGACAGAAAAATTTATTCGTGATCTTAATATTGATAGAGAAAAAATTAATGTTAATGGTGGAGCTATGGCCCTTGGGCATCCTATTGGAGCAACAGGTTCTATATTAGTTGGTACTGTTCTTGATGAGCTCGAAAGACGAGATCTTCAATTCGGTTTAGTTACTATGTGTGCTGCAGGTGGAATGGCACCAGCTGTAATAATTGAAAGAGTTTAGATTTAGTTTTTAAAACTTGAGGTAAATTTTTACCTACTTCAGTTTAAGATTTAACCTCAAGTTTATAAAACAATATAAGGTCTAAAACATGTCGTCACCTGTAGGCTTACAACAAAGAATACCACTTAATAATCAAATAGGCCTAATAGGCTTGCTTCTATGTGCTTTTTCATCACCGCTTATAATGCCCTTAAATATTATAGCAATATCTGAAAAATTTATTGAAGCCACTAATGGCCAAGTAGGCTTGATTGCAACTTTTGAAACTTTATTTATTTCAATTTCATCGATAATTTTATCAAGATTTGTTAATAAAATTAATAGAAAAAAGATATTCTTTATAGCCTCTTTGTTTGTTATGAGTGGAAATTTTTTAACAATATTTGCTCCAGAATTAAATTTTGTTATTATTTCTAGAATGATAGCTGGACTTGGTTCTGGTGCTATTGTAGCAACTGTAGTCGCAACCATAGCAAGAGGCTCTAATGGCCAGATGACATTCGCTTTATTAAATTCTGGTGTTGGGGTAATGGGCATTATGTTGCCATTTCTTCTTCCCATTATTATTGCATCCAACGGCATGGAGGGGGCTTATTCCCTACACTTTTTAATTTCATTATTTACTTTCTTTTTCTTATATCTAATCACTCTTGATGATAGCAAAAATGATGAAATAAACTCTATGGAATCCTATAAAGGGGCTTCAGGATGGATTGCTATGTTTGGAACAGCTCTTATATTTTTGGCCCATGCCGGTATATTTTCTTTTTCTGCAAAAATTGGAGAATCCTTAGGAATCTCAGTTACGCAGATAGGTTATATATTTATGTCAGGTGGAGTTTTAACAATTTTTGGACCATTAATTGCGGGCTTCATTGGGCAAAGATTCGGAAGCTTATTACCTTGTCTTTTGTTAGTTAGTGTTTTGTTAGTTACTGGCGTCATTATACCTAATATAACATCACCAATAATTTTCTATATGGCAGTTCCTATTTGTGGAATGATCCCGATGATTTTAACGCCATTTTATCTTGGAGCAATGGCAAAGCTCGATCCTACTGGCGGCCTAGCAGCAGCTCATCCAGCTTTTTCTACGATGGGTGGAGCAGCAGGTCCAGTTGTCATGGGATATGTATCCGATTGGCAGGGTTTCACAGGCATAGGCTGGGTTGTTTTGATAGTAATATTATTAGGTACTCCATTAATTTCAATAGCCCTGTTAGAGGCCGATAAAAAATAACCTTTTATATTGAAAGTCTTAAAGAAATAGTGTGCAATAATTTTTAAAATCTGGAGAAAAAGATGTCACGAATTAAAAAAGTAGATTTAGATGATTGGGATAAAGATTTAAGAGAAATGACTGCTGCTGATAGCGGTACACCTCTTGAGCAAGGTGCAATGAGAATGTTTGCGCATACTCCTGAGATTTCAAAAGGACTCACTGCTTTTGCGGGATCATTAAAACAAAATAGATCCTTACCCGATCGATTGGTTGAGCTGGTTAGACTTAGAGTAGCCTTTCATAATCAATGCCGAAGCTGTATGGCTATTCGATATAAAGATGGACAAGAGGATGGTATTACTGAAGATTTAGTATGTTCTCTAGAAAAGCCAATGGAGGCAGATAATTTATCAGACGCAGAAAAAGCGGCTATTCAATACGGTGAGCTTTTTGCCACTAATCATTTGGCAATCAATGATGCTATTTATGATAATCTCAGAAAATATTTCAATGAATCAGAAATTGTTGAACTATCTATGACTGTAGCTTTTTTTGTTGGGTTTGGAAGACTTGCAGCTAGCTATCACATGGTTGAAGAGCTTCCAGAGTCTTTTCAAGCTGACGAAAAAGAGACACTAACTCCCTGGGGAAACGACTCTATTATTGTTAGATAATTATATAATATTTTTTTGGAGAATTTAAATTGGTCGTAGTTACAGGCAACAATACTCTAGCTCCTGAGTTTATTGTTTCAACTGATACTGGTTTGGATGGTGTCTTACAAGTTTCTATCATTGATAGTCGAGCTGGAGAAGAAATACAGCAACAGCAAATTAATGACGCCCCTGATTCAAGAGGTGGGACAGCAGCACTATTATATACAGGAAAACACATTCTTCATTGTAAACACGCAATCGAAGGAGCGGGTTATGGAGGAAGTACACCTGAAGATGCAAAATATTGGTATATTTTTGCAGAAGGACCAGAGGGAAAGGTAAGTCTGGAGGTTGAGAGAGTAGAGGCCTATCGGTTGAATGGTGAATTATTATTTGAGGGTTCAACTAATTACGATTTTTCTATTATTACATTAAAAGATGAGGCCCCTGATTGGATAGATCGTTATGAAATTTATCGAGAAACTGACGAGATAGGTAAGGATTATCTTCGAGTAGGTTATGGAATGGAGGGACTTGGGGAATATGGAAGAGGTGATGGTTTTCTTCCTAAAGAATTTTGGTCATCCGACAGTGAAGGTGGGCAATTAGTAAAAAGATTTGGCTCTAATACTTACGATATGACAAAGGCAGAATTTTTTCAAAAGGACCCTAATGTCTGGGATAATGCACAACTTGGACCAATAACTGCTAAACAAACAATTTTAAAATCAGATTTTGACGACGGAACATCAGTAAACGATACCTTTGCACAGGGAAATAATGATCTTAATAATATCGTAGAGATGAAAAATGTTCCTCACTTGGGTTTGGGAAAATGGGAGGTTGGTTCGTCACCTGGGAATAGCGGCGGTCCTAATTTTATTAACGGAAGAATAGCCGGAGTAGGAAGTGGAGGCGGAGCTGATCACCCTAACGGACAATTAATTGATGGCACTGATGACCGTCAAGATGGCTATGGTTGGCATATGGAGGACTCCAGAGTATCTAGTGTTATTGAATGGATTGAAGGTATAGTTGGTAAAAATGATAACACATCTTTAATTACTCTCCCTGGAACAATGGTGGACGATAATCTTAAAACAACAGGTGGGCCAAATAAATTTTATGGTTATGCAGGAGATGATATAATTGCTGGTGGAGATAAAGAGGATATTGCTGGTTTCAGAGATATTTCCTCTAACTATACTATTACAAAAGATGCAAAAGGACTGATTAAGGTAAAACATTCGACCTTTTCAGTTAATACTATTGACGATGGTACAGATACCTTAACAGGAATTGAAAAACTTAAGTTTACTGACAAAGTTATCGATGCATCTTCAATTAATTTAACGACTTCTTCTTTAGAAATTACTCAAGATGGAAATTTCAACCCTTTTAACAGATATATAGATGTTTATGATTTAAGAATCTTTTATTTAGACGATGTTTCTGAGTCCTTTGCAAAAAAAGTTGCTGCTTCTTATGAAGCCATCCTTGGATCTGGGGATATTATTAATACAGAAGATCAATCATTATTAAAAGAAACTATAAGGGAGTATTATGTTTATCAAAAAGTAGGCGTTCAAGGACCAGAGAATTATGGAGGATCAGAACCTCCAAACTTAGAAATTAGAGGAAGCTATGATGAATATCAAACTGACTATATATGGGAACTTTCTTCGGAGTCTCTTTCTTCATCCCAAATAAACGAGGTTTTTGAACATATCTTACATACTATAACTGCAGTTGCCCTTCCTTTAATTTACGATGATTGGAAATGGCAAAACCCATCTTCAAAAATCAATCTAGCTATGCAGCAAGCAGTAGATGGTGGGTATTATGACATATCTCAATATGACAGCATAAAAGGAGATTCTGAAGCGTATACTAAAACACTTGCCACAGAGTTTGCGTATTGGTTTATTTTAGCAGAATGGGATTATTATTCGATATCCGGTATGAATGAAACAAACGAATTTACCCTTAGGACATCTAAAGATATAGCTGAAAAACTACCTTTAGCTCATGAACTTTATCAAGATATAGTTACTAAAGTGCTAGCTGTTCCAAATAAAACATTTACAGAAGCTTTATTTTCTAGAGAAAAAGAATACGATTTTTCAACTCATATTGCTGGTGGTTCTAATGAAAAAATATCAGAAGAAAAAAATTCAAACTCAAGCGATGCAGAAGATATCTCAACTTCTTCTGCAAAAAGTCAACAAACGTATAATGAGTCAAATCAAACTATAGAAACTATAGAAAAATCAGGAAAATGGTACATTGACTCCTTACTTAATAATTCCTTAGGAAAGCCAAAAAAATGGATTAGTGATCCAGACCTAACCGCTCAATATTCAGTTAATAATTCAACTGTTATTTCTTATAGTTTTCCTGGTCTTAACACTACAACTCCATTGTATAGCTATGAAGATGATCGAGGAGAAATTTCAGCAATTCCTTTTTCATCGGCTCAAGCAGATGATATCCGTCAGGCTTTTAAGGAAATTAGTAAGTTCGTAAATATTACTTTTGTTGAGATTGAGGAAGATGGAAGTTCAGCAGGTACTATAAGACTTGCCATGAACACAATAACTGATGAAGCTGGAAATTATCGTGAAGGGATTGCCGCCACAGCTGATCCTCCATCAGAAGAACCGCGTGGAGGAGATGTTTTCTTTAATAAGCAATTTAACTCAGGTAATTTTTCTACAGGACTTGTTCAAAATTCTGAAACTGGTGTTGGTGATGTTACAGTTTTATATCACGAAATTTTTCATGCACTCGGAATGGAGCATCCTGTAGATAATAAAGAAATTCTTTTTCAAGAATCTAAAAATTCTAGAGAATATACCGTTATGGCAGATGAATTTTCATCGGAAAATGGAGCAGATTTTAATTTAAATGGAAATAATTATACAGTTGCATCAACTCCGATGGTTTATGATATAGCGCCATTACAATATCTCTACGGCGCTAACATGAGTCACAATGCTAGTGACACCACTTATTCATACAAACCAGATACTCCTTTTATTGAAGCAATTTGGGATGCAGGTGGAACAGATACTCTAGACTTTAGTAATTTTAGCAAAGCGAATACTATCAGCCTTGTTGATGGAGAATATTCAACAATTGGCTTTGATGTTGATTGGTCAATGACTGATAATCTTGGTATTGCTTTTGATGCCATAATTGAAAATGCAATTGGTGGTTCAGGTGATGATACTATCAAAGGAAATAGCTCAAATAACATTATAAACGGTGGGCTCGGTGATGATACGGTAATTTATAATGATGAATATTCAAATTATTCTATAACAAAAGATTCTGAAGGATTTATAACAGTTAATCATTCAGATACAAGTAGTGCCACAAACGAAGGAATAGATATTTTGTCAAATATTGAAAAAATTCAATTTACTGATCAAATTATCGAAACAAGTTCTATCAATAATATTGATGACAACATTTATTCAAGAGAAGGAACTTTTCTTGGAAATAACTATACAATTAAAATGCTTGGTGACAATGAAGAAGAGATATATGCAAAAGGGACTGGTCCTGCATTTGTAGTCGGCAGAGATGTATTTTCTGAAGAACAAGTAAAGGGTATAATGGATAATTATGAGTATGTAATTAAATCAATATCCAAAACCCTATCTTGGAAAGGTACTCTTGATTTTGTTGTTGTAGTTCAAGGTGACACAGGTCATCCAACAGGTTTACTTCCATCAATTGCCTTTCAGCATGGTGAAGATTTAAGTGGCGACGCAGGTGTATTGCTAGGAACTAATGAGGATAGGGTTCATGTTGCAACATATGAACAATTATCAGGTATAGATTTAAACGGTGACGAGCCTGATTTAGGTTTTTATATTAATATTACTGAAAATAATGAGTTTAAAAACTATGGTGATGATGTATGGATAGATCCAAATCCAAGTTCAACAAGCTATTCAAATTTACCATCAGGACAGCATGATTTAATATCTATAATCACTCATGAGATAGCACATGCTATGGGAATTGCGGGTACTTTAGATCCATATTGGGGTATTAATCATTATAGTAAATCATTAACAGAAAAAGATGGCCAATATTTTTATAGCTCGGAAAGAATAACTAATCTAATAGGTAAAGATCTTTTAACAGAATATCAAACAGGCTTACCTGATGATTCTCTTGATCATCATGTAGAGGATCCTGAAGGAGGAATATCTGGTATTGCTTCTTTAATGTCTGGTCAAATGTACTCTCAAAGATGGAATGAGCCTGGTCCTATAGAGTATGCAATTCTTTATGACTCAGGGTGGACAGAAAGAACAACAGGAAAGCTTTCTAAAACAATCGATTCATCAGAGAATATTTTATCGGCACATACGGAAGATGTCCTTTCGGGAACGCTTAACTTTAACAAGGGTGATAATATAATTATTCTTGATGGCCAAGCAAAAACTTACAGGGGACTCGAGGGTGATGATACCTATTTTGTGTCACAGCTTTTACCAAAAAATAGTAAAATCTCCATTACCGACACGGAAGGGTCGAACCTAGTTCAGCTTCCAGCCAATACTTATGTGGACAAATCTTTATTTACTAAAAATGCAGCGCGTTTAACACTCGAGGATGGACGAGAAATCACTATTAGTGGGGCCGATAAGTTCTCTTATAATCTTGGTGGTAATATTACGAATGCTGATAAAGGAATAGATATAGGCTTTTCAGAATTTGCTGAGATTTTTGGAGTTTATGATATTCTTAATTCTTCCGGCGCCCAAAATGGAACTATCTCAGACCTTTATATAATTTAGTTCTTTAAGGTAGATTGAAGTTGTAATATCGGAATTTGAATAATACAGTTTTATAAATAAAGGGAGGAATTAATGGTTAAAGTAAAAAATATTGAAGATCTTTTAGCAGAACAAGCTGTAAGAAAAGTAGCTACATGTTATTCAAGGGGTGTTGATAGAACTGATTTAGATCTATTAAATTCAGCTTTTCATGACGATGCCGAAGTCAGATATGGAAGTTATGACGGCCATTATGCTGAATTTACAAAAATGGTCGTCGATGGTCAAGCTGGCATGGATTATACAACCCATACAGTTGTAAATGAATATTTTGATATCGATTCCAAAAATAATAAAGGTAAGGGTGAAATTTATGTACTCGCCTTTTTGGCTACCGGAGGATCAGAATATTTAGTTGCAGGTCGTTATGTAGATCACTACGAATGTCGTGATGGCGATTGGAGAATTTCTTTAAGACAGTATATCTTTGATTGGAGTCAAACAGGTGATGATAGAAATACTGATCCAAATGGATTATTTGCAGCCTTAACTTACAGAGGCAAGCATACTATGGAAGATATTTCATATGATGTTCTCGGCGAATAATTATTGAGCCGTCATACCTCCGTCAACTGTAAACTCACTGCCGGTAACATAAGATGATTCATCAGATGCCAGAAAAAGTGCACAGTTTGCAATATCATCAGCAGTGCCCATTCTTTTTAGTGGTATAGCCTCAAGCATTGCATTTAAGTCACGTCCTCGTTCAATAATTTTCTTTGGATCATTCATATTTGTTGCCATAAAGCCAGGGTGAACTGAGTTACAACGAATATTATAACTGCCATATTCTAAAGCTATATTTTTAGTTAATAAGCGAACCCCGCCTTTGCTTGAGTTGTAAGCTGACGCATTTACCAAACCAACTATTCCAGCGACAGATGATATATTTATAATTGAACCATTTTCTTGTTCGCGCATACTTGGAGCAATTGTCTTACAACCTAGGAAAATAGATTTTAGATTTACATCAATTGTTTTATCCCAATCATCTTCAGTCGTCTCTTCAAGAGATTTTAATATTGCTATTCCTGCATTATTAACAAGTATATCTACCTTCTGAAAATTTTTTAATGTCTCTCTTTTTACTTTTTCCCAGTCCTCAATAGAAGTAACATCATGCTCCAAGAATAAAGCCTTACCGCCAGATTCATTAATTTCATTTTCTACTTTTTTACCACCTTCAATATCTATATCTGTGAGAACAACTGTTGCACCTTCTCTTGCAAAAGTTAAAGATGTTGATCGACCCAAGCTAGGGTTTGATGCTCCACCTGTTATTATTGCAACTTTACTTTCTAATCTTCCCATTATTTTCCCCTATATTAATTTTCTATATGAACTGAAAAATTTACGTATTTCCTTTGTTAAAAATTCGGGCTTTTCCATTGGCGCAAAATGACCTCCTGTCTTAGCCACATTCCAGTATTGTATGTTGTGTTCCTTTTTCATCCATTCTTTAGGACGAAATATCACATCTCCTTCAAATATAGTAAAGCCTGTCGCGCTTTCTACCATTGGATGTCTGTCATGAGATGGCTGCCATGGATTATGAACTGCCTCATAATAATATCTCGCCGATGTTCCAAAGCTCTCACTTAGCCAATAGATCATTGTAGTATTTATGAGATCATCTTTTGAAAAACAGTTTTCAATATTACCTCCACAGTCACTCCAAGATCGTCTTTTTTCAATTAGCCATGCTAATAAACCCACAGGAGAATCATTTAAACCATATGAAAGTGTTTGTGGTTTAGTCGCCTGGATTTGAAAGTAACCATTACCCTCGGTTGCAAAGTCGATATTTTTTTCATACCATTTTTTTTCATCTTCACCGTAATCATCAGCTCCTGGTTGGGGGTTTGTAAAAACATCTATTGGTATGGCCATATGCGTGTGAACTGCAGGTACGACTTTAGAGTATTTGTGCCCTAGTTGAAGTGTAACGGCTGCGCCCCAATCACCTCCATGGGCAAAGAATTTTTCGTAGCCCAGAACATCCCTCATAAGACGAACCCAGAGATCCGAAGTTTTCCAATAATTAATGCCAGTTTCTTTTAGAGGTGTTGAAAAGCCATATCCAGGTAGGGATGGTACAATAACATCAAATGAATCTTCAATATTTCCACCATACCTCTCTGGATGAGCTAATGGACCGATAATTTTTTGATAATCCCAAAATGTCCATGGCCATCCATGGGATAAGATTAATGGCTTAGGGTTTTCCCCTGATCCTTTTTCATAAATAAAATGAATAGGAATTTTATCGATTTCTATTTTATAATGAGAAAAAGTATTAATTTTTTTTTCTTGAGCCCTCCAATCATAATCATTTATCCAATAATGAATTAAATCTTTTAGATAGGATTCCTCTGTTCCATATTGCCATTTTTGATTTCCAAAATCTTTAGTTATTCTTGAATTTTTAACTCGAGTGTTTACATCATCAAGAAGATCTTGCTCAGTCTCTAGGGTGAAAGAATAATCTATTAGTTTCGATTCCATCTAAACAATTCCTTTTCTTATTTTTCTTGTATTGTAATGTTGCAAGGCTAAGACTTTAAAGTACATTATCTTTTACTGAAATCCGAAACCTATCTTCTTCTTTGTTTTCTTATAAAATTACGTATCTCTACAATATTTTCATAATTCTTATGACTAACCTTTATAAAGCCCTGGCTTTCACCAAATGTAATTTCTTTAAAACATTGCTCATCTTTTTCTTGTAAATCTAGATTATGCTTTATTAGCTCTTCTTTAAATTCCACGGGAAGATCTTTTCTAATCACATGAGGGCCATTCATAATAAATTTAGATAACCAAATAACTCTTAATTTATCCATATCGAGTAAGCCCTTTTTGATCATATTTCTAAATACACCCCTAGTATAGCCTTCTTCAACAGCTCCTTGGCCTGAAACCCATGTAGCTCCGGCATCATATTGACCATTTAGGACGGCAATAATGGCTTGCTCATGACCTCCGGCAAAACCGGTTCGACTAAAAAATTCAGAAGGTACAAGGCCCCTTTGATGTAACTCAAAAGAGGGAACAAGATATCCAGATGTAGTATTGGGATCTGACCAAGCTATAGACTTTCCTCGCATATCTTCTATGGAGTATATATTGGAGTCTTTTCTCACATACATTGCTGATTTATATCCATTTGAACCATCTGTTTCTTTAATTGTTATAATTGGTTCAACTGCATCAGGATCATCAATATACATTGCGGCATAAGCAGACGGCCCCACGCTTGCATAGTCCAGAGTTTTTCCAAGCAATCCATGTATTATTCCTGCCACATCGGATGCTGGATAAAATTTAACTGGAATTTCGAGGTTTTCCTCAAGATAGGATCTCCAGCATTCATAATTTTTTAACCTATCGGCTTCATTTTCTCCTCCCGCAAGTCCAATTTTTAATTCTTTTACTTCCTCGCGCCATTCAGAAAAAGCTAAGCTTGGGAATAGAATAAAAAGAAAAGAGACAATTAAAGAAATTAAAGAATTACGAAAAAACATTTTACGACCGCTTAAAAAAATATTGTTTATAAAAAATATTAAATATTTTCTTGTTTATAATTTTTATTAGTCTAACATTTTTACCGTAAAGGAAGTAGTAATTCGAAAAAAAAATATAAATAAAAATAAAATAATTAAAATATTTTATTATTAGTTTTTTTTATCTAGTTACCTTAATTATTTTACTTAGGGAGGAAAATCATGCGTTTACTGAATATCTCATTTAATTACTTAGTAGTTTTATTAGTATCAATTTTTATGGTCACTGAAGTTAAGGCTCAAGACGAAGGGATTGAAGAGATCTTAGTCATAGGTAAATCTATCAAAGCAAGCCAAATGGCTGCTATTGAAGCAAAACGTCAAGCTGTAAATGTTGCAGATATTATATCGGCCGATTCTATTGGAAGATTTCCAGATGTGAATTTATCTGATGCACTTGGCAGGCTTCCAGGGATTTCAATTGAAAGAGATCAAGGTCAAGCAAGGTATGTTAGTTTCCGAGGTACTCCAAAACGTTATACAACGACAGCTTTTAATGGAATAAGCATTCCTGGTGTTGAAAACGGAAGAATTCCAAGATTTGATTCTTATCCGGCGGTTATTACTTCTCAAGTTGTAGCCAATAAAGCTATTACAGCTGATATGCCAGGTGAATCAATTTCTGGATTTATTAATATTAAAACTTTTAAACCTTCAGACATTGAAGGATTCTCTTTTTCTGCAGAAATAGGAATGGGTGAACAAGATCAAGGTGGAGGCGATACTTCAAAAGAGAATTTAAGGATTTCCTATTCTGATGATAGCTTTGGATTTGTAGTTTATGGTTCAGCACATAATAATGAGCAAATTACAGATAATCGTGAGCCTACCTATGGAGGCGTTAAAGGCGCTCAAACTCCAGACAGAATTGATTTCAGAAGTTATAAGGTTGAGAGAGAAAGTGAAGCCCTTGGTGGAACAATTGAAAAGTATCTTGAAAATGGAGGAAGAATTTTTCTAACCTCACTAAATACAGAATTTTTAGATAATGAAGAAAGAAATGATTTTAGAGCCTATGTTAAAAATGGAACTCCAACTACTGGCTCAGGCTTTACTGGTAGTGCAAGAAGACTTTTTAACGATGCCCTATATATAAATAAAACAGAGATGAATACTTTGGGAATAGAAACATCTTTTGGAGAATGGGATATTAAGGCTCAAGCAAGTAAAATTGACACTACTTTTGATACCTATATGCCAATCGGTTATTTTATTGGTGGTGGACAGTTAAAGAACCTTTCTTACGATATTTCTGATCCGCAAAATCCTATTGTTAATTTTGATGGAACTTATCGAGATGTTGATTACAGTACTAGGCTCCTTGTTGATGCAATTGGTGGGCTTTATACCGAAACTGATCAATTTAAAATAGATATAAGTAGAGAAAATAACAGGGGTGAGCTAAAGTTTGGCCTTCAATATGATGATAGAATAGCTACCGGTGGAGGGGCAACTCTCGCTACAATTTCAGTTGAAGGGGGATATCCCTCTGATGTATGTGATCCTAAGGAATACAGACTTGGCAATTTTGCTAGCCCAAGAGACAATAGTGTTGGAGCCTTCTATACCGATAACCCTGCACTGAATGATTGTCTAAACACTGTTCGTCCTGCTCGTTCAGATTTTCCTGATGATGAAAAAATCGATATCGAGGAAGTTTTATTTGCTGCTTATGTAATGCAAACTTTTGAAATGGATTGGGGAACAATTGTTGCAGGCCTTAGGGTTGAAGACACTGAATATGAAACTAGTGGTTTTAAATTAGCAACTGTAAGTGATGAAGATATTGAATTTGGAAATATTGCAGCAGGCTCTAAAGAAGTATTGTCTGTCAAAAGAAGTTATACAAATTACCTACCAAGTATCCATATTAATTATGATGTGGCTGATGATAAAAAACTTCGTCTTTCTTATTCAACAGGTATAAGTAGACCATCATATATTGAAGCAAGAGCAGCGGCTTCAATTGGTATTATTTCTCAAGAGATTACAGGTGGTAATCCTTTCTTAAAAGAAGAAGAGTCTTGGGGAATAGATGCTGCATTTGAATGGTATTACGATGAAGCAAGTCTCTTTTCTGTAACGGTTTTCCATCGTGAGATTGATAATGTAATTTCTGAGTCCAGTTCAAAAGTAGACGGAAGCCTATATTCTGATTCAGCAGTGGCAGGAGAATTATGGGATCTAGCTGCATTTGGGAATGGTAAGGATGGAGAACTTCAAGGTATTGAAATCTCATTAAATGCACGACTTGATAACTATATTGAAGGATTTTTCTCAGGCTTTGGAGCATCACTTAATGTTGCGCTGATTGAATCAGAATATACTACTCCAGAAGGTAATATTTTTGCACTTCCAGGACAATCAGATACAAATTATAATGCATCTGTGTTTTATGAAGATCACGGATTTTCTGCTCGAGTAACCTATCGCTATAGAAGTGAATGGCTCGATGAAACTGAAACAGGAGCAGTATTTAATCTTGGTGGGGGTGTGTATTGGGCAGCTCAAAATCGTCTTGATGCATCACTTCGATTTGATCTTGAGAGATTAACTGGTCAAAAAGCATCACTCTTTGCTGATTTTAATAATATTACTGATGAATCAGATATGAGATATACTGCGGAAGAATGGAATGTAAACCAAGTTGAGTCTTTTGGTAAAAGCTTCCTTGCTGGAGTTCGTTACTCATTTTAATATTTATTAAAGCTAAATAATAACCTCATAAAATCTTTTTTTATGAGGTTTTTTATTGCAATAGAGGACTAAATAGTTAGTATTTTTATATGAAAATTTTCAAATATATATCTGTTATTATTGTTATAACTGTAATTTCTGTTTTTTGGTTTAATGAGAAAGAGGCCCCTTCATTTGAAAGACCTATTCCAATAAAATTTTCTGAAAACCTAAGAGAGGATTATAGAAAATTACCTTTTACTGGTGCGCATAATTTTAGAGATTTAGGTGGTTATAAAACTGAAGATGGAAGGACTCTTAAGTGGGGTAAACTTTATCGCTCTGATGATCTTCATTTTCTAACAGACGAAGATGTAAAATATCTTTCAAGATTGGGTGTAAAATCGGTAGTAGATTTTCGTTCTGATGAAGAAAGAGAGGCAGAGCCCGATAGATTGACGCCTAATATGACTCAAGTATTCCTTCCAATTAAATTTCAGCCTAAAGACATGGGTGATGAATCATTGGTTAGCTACATGAAAGATATAACTTTAGGTAATGTAGACGCTAGTAACTTACTAAGGGATTTTAATATTGTAATAGTTAATGACTTTGCAGAGGAATATAAAAAATTCTTTAGGCACATTATCGAAAATAATGCTGAGCCTATTGTTTTTCATTGTACTGCAGGAAAAGATAGGGCTGGTTTTGCTAGTGCAATGATATTATCTGTTCTTGGGGTTCCACGAGAGAAAGTCATTGAAGATTACTTACTAACCAATACTTATGTCAAAGACCACGTTGATGGCGAGATGCTAGAAATTGAATTGAAGACTTTTTTTAAGGCAGATACAGATAACTTAAGAAAAATTCATTTAGTTGAAGAAAGATATATTCAAGCTGCATTTGATACTATTGATAGTGAGTGGGACGGTATGGATAATTATATTTCTGCAGCATTAGACTTAAGTGGAGAAGATATTTTAAAATTAAAAGATTTTTATCTAGAGTAAAACTTCTGCTTTTTTATTATCTTTAAACTGATATTTTTCCCTTTTTTAGTTTTGTAAATACTTTTGGTTTGAATTATCTTAGAAAGTAATTCATAGAATTTTTATTTCAAATTACTGAAATATGAATAAACAACAAAAGTAGGCTTAAAAATTATGTCGAGAAAAATTTCAGATGACCATCCTTCATTAGACCTTAAAAAGAGTTTAAAATTTGTGTTATCAACTCTTGAAAAAGGTGCGACAGAACGAGGTCATGATTTTCATCTCCTTGTCTTAGGTACCCTAGATGAAGATAATAACCCACAAACCAGGAATGTTGTTTTAAGGAAGGTTGATTTATTTCAATCACTCCTTCGCTTTCATACGGATAAAAGATCAAATAAAATTTTGGATATTAAAAATAACAACTCTATCTCTCTTCTGGGGTATGATAAATCGAATAAACTCCAAGTAAGAATAATGGCAAAAGCTGAGATAGAAGATTCACAAGAAACTTTATTGGATATTTGGTCTAATATGTATCCAATGAGTAGAGAGTGTTACCGAGTTAATGATGCACCTGGAAAAATTGTTTCTTCAAAAGATGATGTTTTTTTTGAAGAAGAGGGAGCTGATAAAATGAATGGCTTTGAAAACTTTACAATTGTGAATTGTTATATTGAATCTATAGAAACTCTTTTTCTTCACTCTTCAGGACATTTAAGGGCAAAATATCAAAATGAGAATAATCAGTTTACTGGTCAATGGCTAGTCCCATAAGATGACAATTAATTATAGCTCAGGGAATGATATTATTATTCCAACAAATAATAATACGACATATAGGGGCCTAAAAGGGGATGATACTTACGTAATATCAAAGGCAATACCATCCGATTCGTCCCTTTCTATTGTTGATACAGAGGGTAAAAATACTATTCAATTAGCTGATGGATTAGAAATTTTATCAACTAAATTTTCTTCCAGTGCTTTTCAAATTAAACTTTCAAATGGAGCAATTATAAATATTAGCGCAGCAGACAAAAACTCATATGAGATTGGAGGGAATATAACTTCAGGGATAGAAGGTGAACAAAAAAATTATCTGGAATTTTCAAAATTATTTGGAATTCAAACGTTTCCTAAGTCTGGTTCAATATCAGGTGATACCAATTTAGTAATTAAAGGGACAAGTCTTAGCTCAGCTAATATAGATTTTTCTTGGATTGAGAAAACTCCAGAAAGCATTGGTTTAGAAGCTATTGAGGTAAATCAATTAATGGAGTTTGTAAAAATCCCTGCATTTAATACGCAAGCTGCTATTTTAATCCAAGGAAATAATATAATCGCAGAGTATTATAATGAGGGATACGATAAAGCTAGCTTAGCAACAAGCTGGTCGGTCGCAAAGAGCTTTACCTCTACATTAATAGGGATAGCCATTGATGAAGGTTATATAAATTCTATTGATGACCCTATTACTGACTATCTCCCTGAATGGAAGGGTAGGGATCAGGATAATATCCTATTAAAGCATCTTCTGGCAATGCAATCAGGTATGGAGGATCATCCATTTGCGGGCGTTATTTTTTCAACGGATATGGTTAAATATTCTCTTGATAGAGATATTATAAGGCCTCCAGAAAAAGCTTTTAGTTACTCCAATGAAGATTCTATGTTGTTAGGAGAAATTTTAGAAAATGCTACAGGTTTATCTGTTCAAGATTATGCCGATGAGAAACTTTTTGATATTCTAGAAGTTGACGATAAATGGTGGACCGATCAGGCTGGTAATACAGTTACTTATGCTGGTCTTGATATGACACCTAGGGACTTTGCTAAATTTGGATTAATGATTGCTCAGGATGGTAAATGGGAGAATAAAGAAGTTGTCTCATCTAGCTGGCTTGAAGCTGCAACAAATAGTTATAATGATTTAGCCTCTTATGGATTTCAATGGTGGACGAGTAATAGTCCAGACGAAAAAGAGTATAATTTTTTTTCAGCAAAAGGTTTGGATGGCCAGCTAATTTATGTATGGCCTGAAATAGATTTAGTCTTTGTTAGGTTTACTAATTATGAACATGTAGGTGATAAAAATTCTTCTGTTATCGACATATCAACTTCATATCAAAATACAGATTCTGGTAATTTACCGACTTCTAAACTAGAGGAATTACTTTATAATGTCGGAGATAATCTGATTATGGACTCAACCATTATGATCACTAACGATTTTGGATAATAAATCATGGATATAGAAGAACGTTCACAACATATGAGGGAACAGCCTTTGTTCCAAGGAATGGGTTTTAGTAGGATTTTAGATTTTAGTAAGGAAGAGAGCTCAATTAGGCTTGAATATATTGCTGAGCGTCGTCATTGCCATTCTGGAAATATAGTACAGGGCGGATATGTAACCGGATGGATTGATTCAGCCATGGCCCACAGCGTTATGATACCAACTAATTTTGAATTTAGCCCCTTAACTCTTGAGTTAAAGATAACTTTTCTTAAGTCCGCTAATCCTGGTCCAGTTATAGCTGAGGCTAGGGTTATTAAATTAGGTAGATCAATAGCTTTTGTTGAGGGTTCTTTATTTGACAATGCTGGCAATCTTATTGCAAAAGGGACGTCAACAAATAAGTTAGTGCCTATGCCTAAGCAATAAATATTAAATTTCTAACGATGAATCCGATGAGTTCTTATCAATATCATTGATATCACTCCAAGCTTTTATAGCTAATGGAATAGAGAGTATATAAATTAAACCAATAAGGCTTAATGATATCCATGGTGAATTAATCAAACAAATTATTAAAATTACTAATGAAAGAATAATTTTTAGATCTCGAAATTTTTTTATTTGGAATCTAATATGCTTACCAGAAAAGGTAGGAACTTTACTTACAAGAAATAAGCCAATCAATATTACGTAAGCGCTTGTAAGATTTGGTGTTTCAAAGGCCCATGTGAAACCTAAAAAGGAATGGATGAGGGGTAGTAAAACTAAACCAGCACCAGCTGGTGTAGGAACTCCAGTAAAAAAGTTAGGATATTTTTTATTTTTTGAATCAACATCAACATTGAATCTCGCAAGACGAAGACATGATAAAACAATAAAAGTTAGTATAGCAATCCAACCAATACTCCCATTACCTTGAAGAATAGATATATAAATTAATAAACCGGGAGCTATTCCAAAATTTAAAAAATCAGCTAATGAGTCAAGCTCAGCCCCAAGGAGTGATTCACTTTTTAGTAGTCTAGAAAACCTTCCGTCTAGAACATCACAAACAGAAGCCATAACAATACAAATGACACTTAACTCAAATTGCTCTGAAAGAGCAAAGCGTATTGAGGTTACACCAAAACAAAGACCTATTAAGGTGGTTATATTCGGTATCATTGATTTTAATGAATTTTTTTTCATAATTAAGCTTTTATTCTATTTATTACTTAAGGCAACTTTAAAAATTATAATGAACCAATTATTGTTTCACCTGCTTTTACGATATCTCCCACTTTCACATCTTCGACTGATCCTTTCGGCAGATAAACATCAACTCTAGATCCAAATCTTATTAAACCAAATCTTTCACCCGCTTTAATTTTATCTCCATCTTTAATAAAACCAATAATTCTTCTAGCTATTAATCCAGCTATTTGAACAACTACTATTTTTTTATTACCGTTATTAATAATAAGACTATTTCTTTCATTCTTTTCACTGGCCTTATCAAGACTAGCATTGAGGAAACTACCTGCTTTATACGTGATTTTTTCAACTACCCCTTCAATTGGACTCCGATTAACATGAACATTAAATACGTTCATAAAAATACATATCCGCAGCATTTCTTTTGTATCTAATAAAAGTTCTGCTGGCGGACTAGCTTTATCTATAAGACATATTTTTCCATCTGCTGGGCTAATAATCTTATCCTTAATATTTGGAGTTACCCGCTCTGGATCTCTAAAAAACCATATAACAAAAAATGTTAAAAGAAATCCCAGTACAGCAAGAGGTATCCAAACCATCAACGACAGTATTGAAGCTGAGAAGAAGATGGCAGCGAATCTCCAACCTTCTTTATGGATAAATGAAGTTATTTTTTTTAATGAAAGCATTTTTAACATCCTTTTAAACAGAATAATTTCTGTAAAGCATGACATATGTACCTTAATCCTTTAAAAATGAAAGTATTATTGATATTTCTATGAAAATAGAAATTAAGAGCATTAGGAGATTGTGAAGTGATAGAGTTTTTTAAATCAGCTGGATTGTTTATTATTTGCCTACTATTGAGTCGATTCATTGGTTTGCCTGCTAATTTTACGCCTATTATTGCGGTTGCATCTTTTATGCCTTTCTTGACGGGCAATCGTTATATTCAATTATTTTTACCAGTTGGCGTCTTAATCTTGACTGATCCTTTTTTAGGTTTCTATTCCTCGATGCCAATCGTATATCTTTGTATTTTTTCAGCTAGTATTTTATCTGTTTTATCAAAAGAACTTACTTATAAGAACCTTATTATAAGAGGTATCGCTTCAGTAGCTATCTGGCATATTTTCGTTAATTTTTCAGTTTGGCTTTCAGGTGGACTAGGCTATTCTCTTATCAACACTTACTTCCTGGCTATACCATTTGATCTGCGTTTGTTATTTAGCACACTGGTATTTTCAACTCTATTTTACGTCTTAAGAGAAATGATTATGAATTTATCTAATCATTTTGACTTCAACTCTTAGTTTAATTTTGAAAGGTAGTTTAAAGAAAATTAAGAAAGTTGTTATTTTTCTCTATATTATAGC
>Ga0209830_10000915_pt1 | contig 27978 bp, 26 predicted proteins | sample ArcticOcean_MG_C_12_FD_187439 | JGI IMG/M metagenome (GOLD analysis project Ga0209830, IMG submission 187439) | Marine microbial communities from western Arctic Ocean - ArcticOcean_MG_CB8_130 (SPAdes) (version 2) | ecosystem: Environmental > Aquatic > Marine > Oceanic | place: Arctic Ocean...
TGCAAGTGCCGGTAATGGGTTTCTTTGCACTCATACTGATGACGGTGAAAACGTTGATTATTCCATTGAATTGTTGATATTAGACTACACCATCACCGAAGTTAAAGAATGAAAGTTTGGCCTTGTACTCCTACTTTCCATCCATTGCTGGTAACTTCCTCATAGGCTGGACTGCTTTCATCATACAGAGGATTTGTATGATTCAAATGAATAAAAATAATTTCAGGGTCGTCAGTTTTTCTTTCACCCAATAATTGCAATGTTTGCTTAACCGGAGGATGGGGCACATCTTGCTGAGAACGCCCCCCTAACTCTTCCTCGGACCAGAAAGTGCCGTCGAGTAATGCGATGTCGACTTGTAAATGTCTAAGCCAACTACGAATATCTGGCTGGTGATGGCAATCAAGAGTTTGTTGCCATGAGTCGTGATCTGGCAAAAATAGCAATCTCTTATTAGCACCACAAATCAAAAATGCATGCATATCAGAAAGTTCATCGCGATGTGGTATTACTATCGGTATAATGGAAAGATCTTCATTTTTGGTGATCCTTTCACCGTTTTGGAATACCTTGTCCTGAAAGACTCCTTGTTTCAGCATTAGAGCCCACTGAGGTGTTTCTTCCATCAGATGAAACATCTCATCTGAAACATGTAGGTCGAGATCTCTGCTGGCCATAGTCTCTTTACCGAATAACCCCAAACCATCAACATGTCCAAAATGTGCATGGGTTAGCCAAACTGAATCGAGTGATGAGGCGCCCCAAATACGGAATTGTTCACTCAGATAACGGGTTGCCTCAATCAAATGGCCAGCACCAGAATCATCAATAATCCCTAAAGAAACAGGGAACATGGTGTCTTCTGCAGTCAAACCAGCACAGCATGGTTGAATGCAACCCGCTTGTGGCCGAGCACCGTCTTGTGCAACACCGAGCAAGGTTACTTCGACCATCAACAATCTCCTCTAATTAGTGCAAGAAGCGCCGGCTTCTTGATTGCTCCCATTCAAACTCTACCGCGAAGGGCTCAAACATGAGGGGGTTTTGGACAAGGGTGAGGGGATTGTATGGCTGGACCTTCTAAAGTCGAATTCCCTGGTCAAAAAAAGCAAAGTATTCGCATGCGCGGCACAAAACAAGCCAACAAAGAAACTTCTGAAAAGATGACTCGGCAATTAAAAAATCTGCTCGAGTCACCTTATGCTCATTTACCGCAGTTGACCTTGGGCGCAAAGAAATCTTGGCTAATTTCTAACCCTGTGACAAAAACTATGAAGGCACTTGACAGAATTATCGCTAAGAAGAACGATGTTGCTTGGCTATCAAAGCGTATGATGTCAAGAAGTGGCGACCCTGTTGCCAAGGCATTTGCTGGCTCTTTACACGCTGCTCATGATGAAGAAATAAAAATGGTTGGAAAGTTCGGTTCTGCTTCTTTTGGTTCTGCCTCATTCATTCGTAGAGGCGATGGCAAACAAGGCTACCTTGCCGGAATCCAAAATTTTAATCACCTAACTCTTCGGATGTTGCCGTGGGAAAATCACGCAAAAAAAGGAATGTATTTCTTTACATGGAAGGGCGGCTTTGTATGTACTGGCAAGAACCCAAACCCACCGCCTGAATGGCTGGCTGATGTTCTTTCTCGCTCACGGTTTGATTTCGTTGAAAACGAAATAGACGGAAAGGTTGTTTGGGCTACTGCGGACTTAGACCCAGCAGTAGTAGTGGAAGGTGGAAACACATCTGCAGGCTATATTCGTATGACTTTTCACCATGGACCGATACTAGCGATCAGTCTAACTGCTCTAGAAAATCCAAGCAAAAAGGATTCATCTTTTATCCACCATCTTGCTCTTTCAATGCTACCTCCTTTCCTACCATCTATTCTAACAATTGATGCTAAATGGACTCCGGAGGGTTGGCCCCAGGACAAGGTTTTGCCAATTGCTGCTGATGAGGGCGTTGACAAAATTGTAGATGCTTGGCAGGGTCTTTCTATGAATGAAGGTCTGATTGCAATGGCTATTCGAAGAACTGTCTTGGATAGTGTTGATACTGGTTTGGTGGTCGGAGATAATTGGGTTGCAGGAGATTCATTGCAATCTATCGAAGAAGCACTGTCGGGAGTTGCTGGTTCTGATGATGAAAGAAATCTAACCGCTCACGTACTATTTGCTTCACTTAGCGATGGACCTGGTGAAGATGAAGAAGGTTTACGAATTGATTCAAGAGGGGGTATTTCTCCTCGTAACGCGGCTGCACTTGAGATAATCAACGGCGCATCATGCGGCGATATCCTCAAAAATATGTGGGAAAAGTGGGGTCTTGACGGATTGGCTAGCCTTGGTATTGAAGGGGAAGAGGCAGAAGAGATTTGGCAAACTCAAGTCAACAAACCAAAACCGTTTGGCACATTCCTCAAAGGTTTAGATTCTGCAAGAAAGGCAGCTCAAGATGTTGCTAAATTCCCGACAAGGCGCGGTTCTATTGAAGGGCCTGTTGGGATGATTCATGACTTGTTGCTAACCGGATTATTAGACGGCCCTGGTAAGGCCGAAAGAGAAGCTACTGGACGTCATGCCGATATTGATTCAGCCGCTGCTGCATGGACTTGGCTACTAACTGTCGACCGTTCACGTGGACAAGAATGGCATTTCGAATCAAATGCCCGTGATAAGGCAGGCGCATGGCTTAGTGCTAGCAAAGATATGCACAAGTGTGGAGTTGAATTACTAAAGTGTGATGAGAGTCAATTGGAATCTCAAAGAGAGCAGTGGCAACAAGCATTACAACAATTAAAGAAAGTAACCGGTAGTGCTTAAAATAAGCAAATATGCTTTTTTTGACCTTATAGAAGAAAGAAGAAACCATTTTGTTGCCAAAATGGCGCACGGGGACATGTCCGCAGACATGCCCCCGCACTTCATCGGGAAGTAGTGCTATGCACTACTTTCGAGCGTTATTGACTAAGTTCACTCAGCGTCTGCATCTACAGCATCAGCATCTGAAATAATTTCATCAATCTTCATACCCACTAGGGCACCAATACCAATTACTATCCCATCGATTAACCATGGAATTGTGACTGCTAAGGCATCCCCAGTTCCATTCATGAGCATGGATGCCATGTCATTAGCGGACTCGAAGTTTACGATACCAGCCAAAGCCATTACTGCAATAGGCATAGCCCAATCATAGTCGACCTTTGTATGAATCTGTCCGAGGATAGCTCCTGCAGCAATAAGTCCTACAACACTCCATAGAGCAAATGCGTATGCATCTTGTCCATCTGGGTAAGTAACAGCGTATGTCACAAAGTCCGGTTCTAATTGCACCATCATAATGGTAGCAAGAATTGCACCAACTACTTGTGTGATCAAGCGAATAATGGTGCCTGTCCACATATCTTGGTCGGTTAGATCTTCAGAAGTTATCGCTTTCATCCAAGTGATTGGAGGCAATATATCTGCGCCAGCGAAAACCATCCAAGCAATCCCTAGTACCAACATACCGCCAAACGATGCCATGCCAAGGCCAACTTCTTCGGCGCCTGTTTCGCCCATTACGGTTATTCCTATTATCAACCAAGTGACTGCAAAAGCGCCACCGAGTTCAGTCATTATATCATTCATTTTCATTTCCATATTATTATCCCCCTCTGTTGAGAGCATTTGCAAATTCAATTGAACCACTTATAACACCACTGTAAGAAAAACGCCTTAAAATGGCGTTTATTGTAGTTTGGCGGACTAGGCAGTGTAGTAAAAAACACCTAATGTAGAATGGTTTTTCTGTGTTTTTGAGCCATTTACCGCGTTTTGGGTGCAAAATGCGGATATTTGTAATTGTAATTACTAAAAATAAATTACTGGATTATGGAAAATCGGTAAATGTTATTTTTCGCTATACATTGCTAAAGCCGCGTTCAATATCAGCCCATAGGTCGTCAATACTTTCTATCCCGATACTCATTCTAACAAAGCCAGGAACAAGTCCTGCTGCATGCCTTATATCTTCTGGGATCATCATGTGGCTTGAATTAAATGGGCATTCTATCAAAGATTCAACGCCTCCAAGGCTTGTTGCTTCGTAAATCATTGTCAAGCCGCGCATGAATTTCAATGCTGCTTCATCTCCACCCTTTACTACAAAGGCAACCATTCCGCTACCTTTTGGCATTACTCTTTGAGCAACATCGTAATCTGGATGCGAGAGTAATGATGTGTGATAAACAAGTTCTATCAGTGGATGGTTTTCCAAGCGTGAAGCAATTGCTGCTGCGTTTTCACAGATACGTGGCATCCTAACATCCAAAGTTCGCATACCTCTCTCGAGCAGGTAACTGTTATGTGGGTCTGGACAGGCTCCGAAGTGAACTTTGCGTTGGAAGATTTGCGTGATTAGTTCTTTGGAACCAACCACAGCGCCACCGATAATATCAGAATGGCCACCGAGATACTTTGTGGTTGAATGGATTACTAAGTCTACGCCCATTGCAAGAGGATTGCATGCCCAAGGTGAGGCGAAGGTGTTATCGATAATACACAATAAGTTATGTCGCTTTGCCACTTCAACCATTGCCGGAATATCACAAACTTTCAGAACAGGATTTGTTAGTGTTTCAATGTAGAGTATTTTTGTATTTTCTTGGATTGCTGCCTCATAGGATGCTGGGTCTCGCATATCCGCCATCGTAGTAGAAATGCCGAACCTTGGAAGTTCCTCGGTCAATAGCCCATATGTGCCACCATAAACATCAGTGCTTGCAACAATGTGGTCTCCATTGCTCAATAATGAAACAAGCGTTGTTGAGATTGCGCCCATTCCAGAAGAGAAGGTTTCTGCATCTTCTCCGCCTTCCATTGCGCATAGCTTCTGTGCGACTGCATCCGAGTTGACTGAAGAAAGTCTTGCATAGAGAAGGGTGTGTTGGGCGCCTGCAGCCCAACCAGCATACCTTTCATCTGTTAATTTGTAAGTAGAAGATTGGAAAATCGGAGTGTTTACCGCATCTCCAATGTGGTTTGTTCCGCTGTGTACAGCCTTGCTGCCAAATCCAGTAAGATTAGTTTCGTCGGTCATTTTGCTCCCAATTACCTTGAAGCGCCCATAGTCCATCAACGATACGGTAATAATCTATTACATTAGTCGGCTTTTATAGAAAATTATAGCCTAAATACCGTCAAAATGTCGGAAGTGTTGAAAAGCCCCGACGCATCGGCGAATCAATGGTAATCGAGTTAGATGACAAAGATGAGGCTATTTTGCATAGTTTGGAATCTGATTCTCGTAAGGGTACACAGGCGATTGCCGATTCCCTGTCTATGCCGAGGGTTACGGTTCACGATAGGATTCGGCGGCTAAAAGAAAAGGGTGTAATCAAGCGATTTACTATCCAACGTGATCCTCGTGCTGTTGGATTAGACTTACGCGCTTTTCTTTTCGTAAGATGTGCAAGTGGGCAGGTCGATAGAAGAGATGTGGCTGAACAACTAGTTACTTTGCCATTTTGTATTCGCGTTAGCATCATTACTGGTGATTGGGATTTATTAGTTGAAGTGGTCGCTTCATCAATGGATACCCTGGGAGATGCCATTCTGGACCAGGTTAGCAAGGTTGCTGGAGTTTCTGGAACTCAAACTATGATATCATTTTATGAATTTGAAGGCGTAGCTTCTTCTTTCCGATGACAATTATTCATCGATTCTATCAGCGGACCAGTCGTAGTAAGAAGATTTCATCTCTCTAAATATCAGCCAATACAATAGATAAAGACAAAAAGAAAATGCAGTTAGGGATATTGTATGGCTTACACAGAAGTATCACTTGATGACGCTTCAGCAGTTGTAGAAGCCACAGATATGTCAGAATTACTTAGTATCGAAAAGTTGGCTGGTGGCTGGGCTAATTCCAACTATATTTTGACTCTAAAAGATGATACCAAATTAGTACTGAAGATATGGAATGAACAATCATTAGAGGAAGTTGAATATCTACTGTCAATGACATCTTATTTAGCAGATAATGGGATTCCGACTGCCAAGCCCATCATTTTTAACAATGGGAAATTGATGATGGTCAAAGATGGCCTAGCCTGGACACTACTGCCCTTTGTAGAAGGGCAATGGCTAGAATCCAATCATTCATCACTATATTCACTTGGCATGATACAAGCCAATTTACATCTACTAACTCCTCCCAAGGAGTTGAGGAGTAATTTCTCAATGGGTGACACTCTTTTTGAAAAATTATTTTCTATCGCCGATGAAACTCATGGCTGGACTGATTTTCTAAATATGCTAAAAACTGAGAGTACTCTATTGAGTAAAAGCATAGGACAAGATTTGCCAAGAGGCATAATACATGGAGATTTATTTCCTGACAATGTCATCGGAACTAAAGAGAAAGTCAAATCCTTACTTGATTTTGAAGAAATGTGTCATGATGTCTTGGCTTTCGATTTAGTAATGACTTTTGTTGGATTCGGCTGGGAAAATGGTCAGCCGGTGGCTGAACGGTGGAATTCTTTACTGGCGGGCTATCAGTCGGTAAGGAAATTAAATGAGGCTGAAATTAATTCATTGGCGGACTTGCATCGTCTAGCAACTCTTTCGATTGCCGCATGGCGCTATTGGCAGTTTGTGATCAATTTACCAAATACCGAACATACCGATAGATATCTTGAGATGACCGCGAGGCTCGATAAGAAATTACCATTTTGAATATGAAATTAATTCTATGAAACATGTCTGTGGCATGGAGGTGGCGGTTGCAATATCTCCTTCCATCATAGTTGGCAACAAATAGGCTCAAGGAGTGAATGTGTTCTGTGATTGATATGTCCGATGAGAAGGTGCCGGCTCCACGAGTGTGGGAGCAACCAATTGACAGTGGCCCCTCTCCTGAAAATAATGCTACTTTTGACGCAATTATAGTTGGTGGAGGCCCGGGTGGGGCTTCAGCAGCGGGCTATCTTGCCAAAGGTGGGAAGAAGGTTCTATTCATCGAAAAGAGTGTTTGGCCACGCGACAAAATATGCGGTGATGCAGTTGGCGGCAAATCACTTAGTCATGTCCGGGAACTAGGGGTAAAGGAAGTTCTTGAAGCGACCCCGCACTTCCGGGTAACTGGAATAAAATTCTCCAGTCCAAAGGGACATATCGTTAGAGTTCCTCTTCCGGAGGAAGATGTTGCAAAAATGGAGGCTGGTTATTCACTGCCGCGCGCCCAATTCGACCATTTGTTATTCGATGCTTGTCAAAAACTAGTTCGTGATGCTGGCGGAATGGTCTTGCAAGGTGGCGAGGTTAGAGAAGTTCTCTACGATGATGATTGTGGTGGCGAAGACCCTGGCTCTGGCTCAAAGGAATCGCGTCATGCTAGTGGAGTTGTGGTGCGAGTTGGTGGCCGTGGTGGAGAAGAGTTCACTTTCCATTCTCGTCAACTGGTTGGCGCTGCTGGATACCGCTGCCCTGTCGCTGTAAGTTTAGTTGAAGATACATATTCAGAAAAAATGGTTGACCGCACACACTACTGTGCAGGATATAGAGAGTATTGGACTGGTGTGAAAGATATTGGAGATTCTGCAGGCGATATTGAAATTCATTTTGTTGATACTGTTATTCCTGGTTATTTTTGGTTATTCCCTGTTTCCGAAGGCGTAGTCAATGTCGGAATCGGCATGGTAATGTCTCTAATGGACAAACAAAAGAAGAAATTAAAGGCATTACAGGCTGATGTTATCGCAAATCACCCTCTCTTCAAAGAGCGTTTTGCTGATGCAACTCTTGTTGCTGGAACTTCAAAGGGCTGGCAGTTACCTTTCGGCTCACCACGTAAATCAGAAAAAAATCAACCGCGTAGAGCGAGCGCTAACGGTATCCGTTTAGTCGGAGATGCTGCAACTCTAGTTGACCCATTTAGCGGAGAAGGTGTTGGTAATGCATTGGTTAGCGGTGAAATGGCTGCTCGACATATTATTGAAGAGAAAAATCACTCTGAATATCAGGAGGAGTTGTGGGCGTTATTGGGGCCTGAACTAATCAATTCATTTAGAATGCAAAAATTGAGCCGCAAGGCATGGTTGTTGAACTGGTTCGTAAAGAAGGCCAGTAAAAAGCCAGTACTTCAAGAGATGATGACAGAGATGATCGCTAGTAAAGAAGCTCAACAAGACCTCCATTCTCCATGGTTTATGTTTAAAACTTTGATGTTCTAAGGTGATAGTATGGATGCTCGATTAGAGGAAATTGATGCCATCTTCTTAGACTTAGATGGAACAATTTATCTCGGTGGCGACCTTATCGAAGGTGCTTTAGAGTTCTTACAACGATGTGAGGATAAAGGTGTACGTCGCTTCTTTTTGTCAAATAACTCATCTCGTTCCGTCAGTCAATATCAGGAGAAATTAATCAAATTTAATATTCCTGCTGAACAACAAGATATTCTACTTTCGACTCACGATTTACTTTCGTGGTTACAGGCCAACGATATCACTGAAACTTGGCTTGTCGGCACTGATGGCATGGCTCAAATGCTACAGGATTGTGGCATTACGACAAAATCTGAAACCCCGCAATATGTTGTTCTCGGATATGATACTGAATTAACATATGACAAAATTATGACCGCTAGCATACACATGCATGCTGGCATTCCTTTGGTTGCTAGTCACCCAGATATGGTCTGTCCTAGCCCTGATGGCGGATTGCCAGATGTTGGTGCATATCTTGCAATGTTCAAGGCTACGACTGGAGTTGACCCTGTCCATATAACAGGAAAACCAAACGCAGGAATGATTCTTCATAAAATCGAAGAACTCGGATTAGACCCTGCCCGCTGCGCAATGGTTGGAGACCGATTATACACCGATATAGCAATGGCAAATCGAGCCGGTTGCATCGGAGTTCTGGTTCTCTCGGGTGAAGCGCAAATGGCAGATATTGAATCGTTGGAACCGGGCGCTGAACAAATGCCAGATGTTATTGTCAACTCTGTAGATGAATTATTTAGATGAGTTAATGGGGGATTATTGTGGCTTTTCTACAGCAATTTCAATGGTGGAGAGCGCGCTGTAAAAAGCACCCCCCTGACGAGATTCATCGCGCTGGTGAATTGTCTGAATTACGTTTAGAAAAACTATCTCGTGCTGCAGGAAAGGCAAACGGGTGGCATGTTTTTGCATCTGTACGTATTCCAGATCCTGATGATGGAGGGAGAAGAGAAATTGACTTGGTTATCGTTGGAGGCAATACCCTTCTGGTAGTAGAACAGAAACATTGGGCTGGAAGGTTTGAAATTAATGAGGATGGAGAGTTCGTTCAATTTCGCAATAATGGTAGCGAACACAACCATAGCACGGTTGCCGAGAGAATCGCTAGAAAGGCTAGAATGTTAAACGAAATCCATCACCACAGGATCAAACAAAAACAATCTAATAGCGTAGAGGTCAGAGTTATCGTTGCTATGACTCATCAAAAATTAGAATGGCCGAAAATTCCTAAAAACTTTCAGCAGGAAATGGTTGATGAAGCGGGTTTTATAAAAATACTAGAGGAGACAGTTCCAGGGAAATTAAATGAAGACCTCCTACAAACAGTTGAAGGTTTTTCAACTTGGGATGAAATCGAATTACATGGTGGATTAACTTTGAAAGGTGATTTGATTCATCTGGGCTTAGGTTCGGAAATAGATGATTGGTTCAAACTACGAGGGGGGGATTTGAACGTGCAAACAACCCATCACCGTAGTATCTTTTCTATATTCAATAAAACACCTAGCAGAGTTAAATTATCGCATGGGTCGAAGAATATTGAAGCCACTTTGGCAAAGGATTTACAATTGAAAATGCATGTTGTGGGTGAAAAGGAAAGAAGATTTGTTGATTGGGCCAATGTAAACAAAGTATTCGCTTCAAGACCACCCGCAGAATGGGGCGAGAAACCAAATTCTAAATGAGACAAGGTTTGAATTGGGTCGGCCTATCGGCATAAGCCATGGCTACTGTGATGATTGAGTTACTTGGCTTATTGGCTGGCGTAATAGGTATTGTTGCCTGGATACCGCAAATTATCCAAGTCTGGGTTCACAAACGACATGACGGTTTGTCGCTAACAACATTTGGGGTAGTGGCAATAGCACTTGCTATTTGGCTCGTATATGGGCTTCTTGTTGATTCTTTGGCAATGGTCATTGCCAACATCATGACCTTGACCGTGATTGGTATAGTCTTCTTCGGCGTGCTAAAATTACGCAGAAGCGAGGCTAAATCTGAAGGAAGTAATCAGTTGTAAGCGGCTTTGGTTGTTTCGATGATGACTGCCCCTATCTTGTACGGGTCGCCATTTGAAGCAGGACGGCGGTCTTCGAGTCGCCCTTTCCAACCCTCGTCAATCGTTTGAATTGGGATGCGGATAGATGCGCCTCTATCTGAAATACCATATGAGAATTCGTCAATCGATTGGGTTTCGTGTAGACCGGTTAAACGTTGATCGTTATATTCACCATAGACATCCATATGCTTCTTGACATTCTTGCCGAATTCTTCACAGATTTTCGTGAACAAAACCTCTCCGCCTTCATCACGCATTTTTCCATCTGAAAAGTTAGCGTGCATCCCAGAGCCGTTCCAATCGCCCTTTACCGGCTTAGGATGATATTCGATATAGCAGCCATAACTTTCTGTCAATCTGTCAAGCAGATAGCGGGCTGCCCATAATTCATCTCCAGCTTTCTTTGCACCTTTGGCAAATATTTGGAATTCCCACTGTCCGCAAGCAACCTCTTGGTTGATTCCTTCAAAATTGATTCCAGCATCAAGACATAGGTCTGCGTGCTCTTCAACCAATGAACGTCCATGGGTGTTTCTTCCACCAACAGAACAGTAATACATTCCTTGAGGGCCTGGGAAGCCGCCAACTGGGAATCCGAGTGGAAGAGTCGTATCAGTGTCCATGATGAAATATTCTTGTTCAAAACCAAACCAGAAGTCTTCGTCATCATCTTCAATGGTTGCTCTCCCATTGCTGAGATGTGGTGTTCCATCAGCGTTCATAACTTCACACATTACAAGAAATCCATTGTGTCTTTGAGGGTCTTCAAAAATTGCTACCGGCTTGAGAAGGCAATCGGATGCGCCGCCTTCTGCTTGTCTTGTTGAAGAGCCATCAAAATTCCACATCGGGCACTCTTCAAGTGTTCCTTCAAAATCGTGGCGTACCAATGTTTTGCTACGCATATTTTGAGTCGGGCTGTATCCATCGAGCCAAATATATTCCAGTTTTGCTTTATCTACCATAGGTATCAAACGGTGCTTGGCCATACGGTATATCAAACATACGCTCAATTTAACTCGGATTTGTTGAAGCGCATGCGTATTATTTCTAATAAATATTAATCAATTGCCCACAATAAGACCGGTTTTATGTTTAGTTATTTGTGCGAATGAAAAGAAAAAATGTTGTTGATTTTTCAATTGATTAATTTTTAAGGTCGCGGTGATTTTTCATATGATTCCTTCGCCGAAATTGCGGTGAACTAATTTGCTTCGGCTATTTGCCATCACACATGGAGATTCCTACCGGCAAGCATCTGAAGCGTTGTCGGAAGTCATTGGGATTGACTCAAACTGAATTGTCGCAGTTATCTGGTATTGCTCAATCTGTCATCGCCAAGGTAGAAAATGAAAGTGTTGACCCCCGTGCTTCAACTTTGAAAAAAATAGTCGAAGCTTTGAATCGGCTACAATTTCCTGACAAACCACATATTGTTAACGACATCATGATAGAAGATTTGATCACCTTATTCGCCGATGATACCATTCAAAGTGCCATTGACAAGATGATTGGCAGCAATGTTTCACAATTACCGGTAATATCGAGTAGCGGCTCTCCTATCGGGCTGGTTTCAGAAGCCAGTTTGCTGGCTCATGGAGCACAAACTATGGGATCGGTCCAAAGTGTGATGCAGGCGAATGCCGTTGTAGTCAATTATGATATTTCCATTTCTGAAGCACGTGAGTTGTTGGCTATTGAAGAAGCATTATTGGTAACCAAAAATGGTCGGTTGGTCGGTTTAGTTTCAAGAATTGATATGGTGAGGGCTTTACGGGATTTACGAGATATTTCACAATAGTCGCAATTATTCTTCTTCACGTCTCAAATCATTTTCCCATTCTTCTATCTTATTTCTTAAAATTAGTCCGTGCAGAGTTTTTATTTTACGGTTTTCTATCGCTTGATTTATTTTCCTTTCTACTTTGTTTAATTCTTTTTGATCTTTGCAAAGGCTAATCTCTAAAATTAATTGTTTGAAGTACCTGCGGCGTGAATAAAAGATGAAGAAATATATCGGCACCAAAAGAAACGGGATGATCAATTCTTCTGTTACCACCTCAAGTATACCGGAAACTGAGATTTCTACTGCCTCGGCATCATAATCGCTGGTAGCCTCAAAGCCCCCGAGGTAGAAAAATCCTGTTTCTATTCCAAAATATTTGTTAAATGGAGTACTTTGTGAATTTAGCGAGTCGGACCCTCTATCTTGCTCAAGTAAATCCGGCCATCCATCGTTATCATCGTCGTTGTCAACTGCGTCTGGTATCATGTCATAATCTGAATCCGGTGGAAATGAGTTAGGGTCCAATGGATTATACTGAAATAGTGCATTCGAAGAGGCGATTTCCAGTTCATTTGAAATGCCATCGCCATCAATATCGGTGTCTATTACATCTGGTATCCAATCAAGGTCCATGTCTGCGCAACCCCACAAAACTTGGCGGCTCTTACCGTATCTAGAGGGGCAATCGTCAGTAATTTCAAGATTGGGTTGGTCGGTATATCCATCCCCATCTAAGTCACTCCACGCTTTACTATTTTGTGGGAAGGCATCTGCACCATCGCTCAAATTCCAATTTTCATCTGCATCTGAATAACCATCGCCATCAGAATCTATACACCCAATGCGGTCATCTGTTGAATTGCCCGTTACACTTGGGCATTGGTCTTCAGCATCGTAGCCATCGGAATCGTCGTCAGCAAAATGGATTACTTTTTGCTCGAGGATGTCACTTTGTTGTAAACCTTCAAAGGATTGGATAAAGAAGGCGACGAGGAATATCGTAACAAGAAGAGATACACCCCTGCGCATGATTGCACCTCTAGAACTCTATAATATCAATGTTGACAAATGTTAATTTAAATTAGAAACAATTGTATAGGTGAGTTTAGTAGACCAGTTATGAAGGTAAAGGCATTACTACTCTCTTTACTGGTTACTTTGTTGCTGTTCTCCCCAGGGTGTCTTGATGACGAGAATTTAAAAGACGGTAACTTTGTACCTAGTTTTTCTTTAACCGCTGATGATGGGGAGAAATATTCCTCAGATAATTTACTTGGAACTGCATATATTCTCCACTTTTCAGCGTCATGGTGTAACAATTGTAGACCGACCATGCACGCAGTGAGTAACCAACTTAATGATTCACTATACCTTGTTGTTTCAACTGATAGTTCGGATTCTCCTAAATTATCTGATTGGCACTTACAAGTTAATGACAGTAAAGAGGACAGTTCGGTTTCGGCTCCGTTTTCAGTTGGTGTTGAACTTTCACAAGCGTTTGAAATTAATAATACACCTACATTGATTTTGATAGATCGTGAGGGAATGGTTGTTAGCACACATTTGGGACCTTTGCTCGAACAACAAGAAATTGACTCGTTTTGGGCTCAATTAGAATGAACTACTGGTTGTTCGCTGCTTCTTCACTTTGTGGTGTAATGAGAGTATTGCTGCCATCACGTGATAACTGCGGAATTGAAAGAGCTCCGCCATCAACGGTGATTGGACAAGAAACTCCACAGGCAGGGGCGAGATAATCTTCCCCTGTTTCAGTCATTACCAATCTTATTCCGTGCCCTGCTGGCAAAATTGCGTCTATCGCTTGGAATTCCATTAGCATCGTTAAAGACTGCATCGGCAAGACAGTTGTTGGCTCGCTTCCGCCTTGATAATAGCGAATATCCATAGTGGCATGGCCAATTCGTAATCCGCTTTCAGCATCCTGCATTTCAACAAAGATTTGCCCCCCATCCATTGCTGCTGTTACATCTAAGTGCAAGGTTAGTAATCCTGAAATTAGTGTATCTAATTGATCATCTAATGCATCACATTCGATGGTCACAGTGGATAGTCCACCTCCAATAACCGAGGCTCCTCCTACTCTTGTTCCTGTTTGGCTACACTCGGATAGGTCTAGTGTTGACCATTGTGCATCTAATGGCGGCCATGTTTGTTCAATCCGCCATTGGCCATCGTTTCGCTGGATTTGGGCTACTAAGTCTGGTTTTGGTCCTATTCCTTTGAGATAGTATTCAAACCATTCAAACAAATCTTGAGCCCAATCCCAGCGCGTCATATTGTCAATGGCTTCTCCACCATAACCTGAATCTTGGGCATTATGTTTGCTCCATTGGTCTGGATAATTATGCTCCCATTGCCCCAGCATCCCTCTAACCTCAAATCCTTGATCTCTGAATTGCTGATACCAAGGAAATACTTGATGGGGGTCTACGTTCCAATCTTGCATCCCTTGTACCCAATAAACGCTGCCTTGATAGTTTGTTAGCGCCTTTGAAATATGTTCTCTTTCCTCATAATAATTTGACATATATGGGTCTAGTTCCCCCATTCCGTATGTTACCGGGCCTGCAAAGAATCCCTCTACGATATCGGGGCAGATATTGTCTAAATCCTCGGCATTATAGTCGACGGTGCTTGAAAAATAGTTCATGTGCATTACTTGACTTCGCGCTTCTGCGCTACCATTTTTGTAAAGCAGTGGGTGTAATCCTGTTGTTCCTGAAATTGGCACTATTGTCGCAAGGTAGTCGCTACCATGTACTGCAGCTTCCCATTGAGTCGCACCCTCGTATGATTTTCCATAAAGTCCAACTTTTCCATTAGACCAATTTTGAGTTCCTAACCACTCTACCGCTTGATGAATCCCCCAACCCTCACCTTCTCCACGATAGTCAAAACAACCGCTTGATTCCTCGGTTCCAAAAACAGAAACCTGAGCAAATGCGTATCCGTGTGGAATAAAATTATCGTAAATAAATTCGCCCCGCCCAGCACCTACTACGTTGGTTGCTCCAGACTCGGAGCCTTGTTGGCCGAATGAAAAGTACGGGCTAATTACTGCTATTACAGGGACTTGGTCCCCTATTTCCGTGTTGGATGGCAACCAATATGAAAGATGTATATTCGAGGATGAAGGTCCTGTTTCCCAAACCTGTGAAGTATCCACTTCGAAGGTTGCCTCTTGAACTTCTAGGGCATAATGAGGACCTGGTTCAAGAACATAAGAATAACTATCAGTCCAATTCCAATCGAGGTCTTGGCGTTGCCAAATAGACGGATACATTCCTTCTGTATCATCGTTGATAGCATTTGATAAGTCTCCACCAAAACAACCTGCCATCGGCCCCAAAAGAACTAGCGAGACAAGCAGGTAGGCTATGCGCATCACTTTGCCCTGCAATCCGGCTTTCATCAATGTGATGCTAACAATTTCAACCTGTAAACTATTGAACTATTGTTGTAAAGGCGTTGCATGGCCGTATTGGTAACAGGGGCTGCTGGTTTCATCGGCAGCCATGTAGTAGCACAATTATTGCAGTCCGGAGCACAAGTTCGCGCGACTGTGCGCAATCCCAAAAATGCTACATTTCTCAATTCACTTCCTGTTGCAAACGGTGCATCGCTTCAAATCGTTACAATGGATCTACTGGATTTTGCTAGTGTTCGAAGTGCAGTTTCTGATTGTAAGGACGTTATCCATTGTGCTGCTTCGCTCCCAGTTGGAGCAAATGACGCTCAGAAAGATATCGTAGACCCCAGTATTGAAGGAACTAGCAATTTGGTGAAGGCATTACAACAAGCGGGCGTTGTTGAAAGAATTATTCATACTTCTTCTGTCGCCGCCATTAGAAATACATCACATGAAAACGGAACAATCTTTTCTGCTGCAGATTGGTGTGATGATGCGACTGTCAAATCCAACCCCTATGGACTTGCTAAAGCGGGGGCTGAGAAGGTAATGCGTCAATGGGTAGAAAGTCAGGATGGGGATTCAAAGCCGCGTCTAATCACCATCCATCCCTCTATTGTATTCGGACCAATATTGTCTGAAAGACATAAGGTGGGTTCGATGTCTTACCTGCAGCATTTTTATTCCGGTCCACCGTTCGTTTTGAAAATTAATGTCAATTTTGTTGATGTTAGAGATGTTGCAAAGGCCCATGTCAGCGCACTGACTAATGGTCAAGATGGTGAACGCTATCTCATCCATAAGCGAGGTATGTGGATGCATGAGATCGGCGCGGAGTTGTGCAAATTAAAACCAGAGAGAAAATGGGCCACTAGAAAATTACCTTCGGTTATTGCTTACTTAATGACCGTTTTCCACCCCAAACTTTCCATTAGACAATTACGAGGAAATCTGGGTGTGCGAATCGGATATGATGTTGGCAATGTTGAACAAGAACTTGATTTTGTTTTTACCGATTATCAACAAACTCTCGTAGATTCAATAGATTCTCTTGGTTGATGATACAAGGCCATTCGTCCGCAAGGATTGAGGACAAAGAGCCGCTGGCCTGTATCATGGAAGCGCCACAGGTGTGGGGAAGGCGATGGCAAGAGAATACTTTGCCAATGGCTAGACGCTACATGGAAGTGGCTTGCCGCAAGCAAAGTTTGGTCTGCTTGGCAGCCGATAGGTCAACAATGGCTGGACTAAATCGATTAATTGATGAAGTTGGCCAGCACATTGCAGCATTGAAAACTCATGTCGACTTAGTAGATGATTGGACTGCTGATTCTTGGTCAGCATTATGTGCAAAAGCCGAAGCAGCCGACTTGATAATTTTTGAAGATAGAAAATTCGCCGATATTGGAAAAATATCTAGAAATCAAATGGCTGGTGTTTATGATATCCGTTCTTGGTCTGATTTGGTCACCGCTCATCTAATCTCTGGACCTGATATCGTTGATGGCCTTCAAGCCGGCTGGGCTGACGTCAATAGACAAGGAGGAGTTCTATTATTAGCGCAAATGTCTTCTCGTGGCAATTTATTAGATTCCCAATATACCTCTCAAGTAGTTGAGAAAGGCAAGACACATGGCGGGGTATTCGGTTTCATTGGCAATGGCTCCCGACCCAATGAGTTGAGAGAATTACGCAAGGCGGTTGGTGAAGCAAAGATGATCTGGACTCCTGGAGTTAACCTTGCTGTTGGTGATGGAGAAATGGGTCAACGCTATGGCGACCCTGCACAAGCGGTCAATGCTGGCTCGGACTGCATTATTGTCGGCTCAGGCATTCATATGGCAGATAATCCGTCACAACAAGCTGCGAAATATGCCGAAGTTTCTTGGCATGCATTGCTAAACCGATGAATTGCAAACGTTGAATTGTTAGCATATGCTGCAATTACATGAGCCAATATGAATCTTAGTGATCTTCTTCTGATTACGCTATCATTGGCGCTGCCATTGGCTGTTATTTGGCGGGCGATTAGATCGCATCGTTCAATAAATAAAAAAATTCAACGGGGAGATGTCTCCATTCTCAGTGATTCGGGATTCAAAATTAAACGTATTACTCAAGGCCCCCCTGGTACACAAATATACGATGATGTAACATTGGTTTATTCTCAACAAGAAAAAAATTAATATTATTTTCAACCTTCATATTGAATACAAATGCTTGCTTAGGTTAGTTCATGGAGGAGCGGGTTGAGAGTTGGAAACCTCATCTGCTCGGATTCATATTACCGATTATAACAATTGCCGGATTATTACAGGGCGGATGGTGGTCTGCAAGCGGAATTATTTGGGGCTTGGGGATTGGATCTCTTTTGGACTTGATATCTCCTGAAGGCATACCGAGTCGGAATCGTGAACTCTCCCCTACGCCATGGAACCTCTTACTATTCGGCCATAGTATTACGGCGATTTGTGCGTTATCTGCTCTGATGTACAGAGCGCAATTAGATGGATTGGTCATTACGACAATCGTAGGTGCAGTTTCGGTTGGACTTGTTAGTGGCGTTTCAGCAATTGTCAATGCTCATGAGCAGGGACATCGAAAGAAGGGCTCTCTAATTTGGCGCATGGGGCGACTCAATTTGTTGTGGGTGATGTATATGCATTATACAACCGAACATAATCACGGACATCACCGCCATTATGCGACTGACTTAGACCCTGCTTCTTCACCGAAAGGCAGAGGTTTGTGGACACAAATTATCAGAACAATTCCCCTGCAATTTATTTCGGCATGGAAAACTCATTCGGACAAGGGGCGCAGAGGATTGAAAAATCCAATATTACATGGTTTGATGATTCAAATATCCTTTTTAGCAGGGATTTACTATGGACTTAGCCTTGATGCTACATTGGCATTCTTGCTTTCTGCTGCAGTTGCAATTATTTTACTAGAGTTCGTCAATTATTTGCAGCATTATGGACTTCGCGTAGAAGAGGGGCAAAAACAAACAAGCGCGCATTCTTGGGAATGTAGGAAATTATGGTCCCGTTGGACTTTGTTAGAGTTGCCTCTTCACCCCGCTCATCATCTAAAGGCCAGTGACCCAATGTGGAATCTGCGCGCTCAGAAAGATTCGCCGCAACTGCCATTTGGCTACTATGTGTGTTTTTGGCTAGTCATTATTCCGCCGTTATGGAAGGCTGTAATGAACAAAAGAATCCCTTGACTATAAGGTCAAAAGAGAGGATTGTTCATCATGATTGTTTGATAATACCAATAGCCTGCTACGCCTGCTAACAGAACTACCAACAATAGCATTTTCTTCATGCCTTTTACCTTGCGTTTTGGCTTGTTAGCAGCCTCTTCAACCACTAATAATGGCATTTCCAATGGAGGCAGTGTTAGAGTTGGCAGTGTTCCATCTGCGTTTGGCATTGGTAGAGGCGGCAATCCTGGCAGAGGCATTGGCCCAGAGTCTTGTTCTGGTTTGATGCGATCTTCTGGATATAGGCTATCCAAATCTTCTAATCCTGGGGCTTCGGGAATCGGCCCGAGAACTGTTTCCCAAATTTTATCCAAATCTGCTGTGATGACTGGCTTCTGCAGCCATGCTACCGCTCCTGCCGAATATGCAGCGTCTGCTGCTAATTGCGCTTGGCGCTTTGGTGCAACGAAAATTATCCTACCTTCACCCCCGTGCTCTCTGATTTCCAAAGCGGCTAAGTGGCCATCTAATGAAGGGATATCCAAAGATAAAACTACTAATTCGGGATCTAATCTAATATATTCGTCAACCGCTTTATCTCCATCTTGACAGATTTCAATTTTGAATTCTTTGACCTTGAAAATATTGCTCAATCTGGTAATTGACATTGGGTTATTATCGACGATAAGGACGGTCGGAGTGGTTTCTCCATCTGCCTCGGTCACATACGCCATATTACTCACGCTACCATTCTTGCACATCAAGGATGCGATGAAAATTATTCATTCCTCTTCTTTATGCGACCCACTCAAATCTTCCACTGGACCTTTTTGTGGATTCGCAAATGTATCCCTCATCGCTTCTGATTGATTTTTTTCTTCTTGCATTTTTCTGTGCAGTGCTGGTGCTTTCATAAATTGTAATTGTAATTCCGAAACTATCCCATTCAGCAATGAGGTTTCGACTGGTTGTAGATTTCCTTTGGTCTTCTTCTGTAACATTGTTAGTAAGTCGATGGCTTCTTTGGCTTCAGACATATTGTAGTGTACATTTCCCTCAGTATCCGGTAATTGGCCCATTTGCAGTAACGCTGAACGTTGGAATAGGTGTACTAATTGAAAAAATCGAGCCGTTTCGTCATCGTGAAATATCTCCGCCATGAATACCCCTCTGCATAGGAGGTTTTTGTCCTCATCGCTTTTGCTGATTCAATTATTCATTCAAATAATTGGTCGAGTAGCCAGTTTGGTTCAAATTGTAATAGGTCATCATAGCCTTGCCCAGTACCTACGAAAACGATAGGTCGGCCTGTTGCAAAAGCAATAGAAAGTCCTGCTCCGCCCTTGGCATCGGTATCCATTTTTGTTAATACTGCACCATCGAACTTCATTATTTCTTGGAACATCTTGGCTTGATCTACTGCATCATTACCCGCTAATGCATCGCCGACGAATAGAGTGAGATGGGGGTTGGCAATCCTCCTAACTTTGTTCAATTCTTTCATCAAATTTGTTTTATTGTGCATTCTTCCTGCTGTATCAACCAGTACAACGTCAATGTTTTTTGCCTTTGCAGATTCTATCGCGTCTCTGATAACCGCTGCAGCATCTCCACCGCGTTGGCTTGAGATACAACGAATTCCAAGGGTTTCACAATGAGATTCAAGTTGTTGGATTGCTCCTGCTCTAAAGGTATCACCTGCTGCTGCAATGACTGAGAGTCCGCGTGACTGTAATCTGTGAGCAATCTTTGCTGCGGTGGTTGTTTTCCCCGTTCCATTTACTCCAACCATCATTATGACGACCGGTAAATCGCCCTTATCAACATAGGATTGTACTGAGGCGTCGAAATCCCAATATCCAGCTGAAAGTAAGTTGCTTAGTGCCCGTTTAAGAGATGCTTCTAGAACCTTGGAAAGGTCTGCTCCCTTACGTAATCTTGCTCCGACCAATGTGTTACGCAAAGCATCTATTACGGCTGTAACCGCATCTGATGAAATATCAGACTCAAGTAATACCCATTCCAATTCCTCTAGTAGAGTGTCGAGGCCATCTCCTGCTTTGATCACTCTTCCACCTTGCTCAACTACGCCGCCACCGAGCTCAACTTCGACCTTGCTACCAGTTTCTGTTTCAATCGTTGCTGATTTGGAAGAGCCTTTTGGTGCCGATTCAACGCTGACCAGTTTTCTTCCGGTCGTGGTTCGCATCATAGCCAAATCAACGCGTGAACCTTGTGGACGCGATTGTTCGACTCCGCCGCGCTTCTTTATTTCCTTTAGGCGGGCTTTTTCGGCTTTGTCATTAACCTTTTTTTCTCGCTCGAGTAATTTTCTTTGGGCCTTGGTCAATTCAACGGGTAAGGCAATCTCTTCTTCATCATCAAAGTCATCCCAGTCGTCATCTTCAACTGCTGCTTCACTCACAACTTCTTGGTCAAGGTCATCCCAGTCATCCTCTTGATGAGTTATTACTTCTTCAACCGACTCCGGCTGGGTCGGCTCGATTTGTTGTTGTGCATTTTGCAGTGCTTGTTGTGCTTCAGCGGATTCTGCTTCAGCGGACAATGACTCCGTATCTGTAACTTCGGCTACTTTTCTGAATCTGTCAAATAATCCCATCCAAAAACCTCAGTCATCTAGTGTCAATTCGTTACCAAACATTCCACTGCGGCGCTTCCCACCACGTCTGGTTGCTTGTTCTGCTTGTTGTTCCTCTGCATCCTGTTCAGTAGTTGGCGCCAAGGCATTAGAAGGTTTTAATGATAATTTATTTTCATTCGGTTGAGATTTCATGGCCGTTGCCATCTGATTGAATTGCTCTGCAGCCTCTCCGATTTTCACTTCTAGGGCTTGGGCTTGAATCTGTAATTCATCGCGTAATTGAGTGATGTCGTCTTTGCGTTGTTGGGTAATTCCAATCGCTTGGCTCCACGGCTTTTCGCCGAAAATACCACTGCCCAAATCAACCATCGCCAAGCCTTCTTGTTGGCCTTCGTGATTATATGGAAGTGTTACGCCCGAGCCGATTGAAAAATGGGCGCTAGCGCTGCCCTTAGTTCCAACTTGAACTAATTCATTGAGTGTTGCTAGAGTAATGGTGTGTTCGTTAATGACTTCTTCGACTTTGACGATCTGCTTTTCAACTTCGTCAAAACTAGCCTTAGTTACCTCGACGATGCGGGCTAAATTTTGCAGTTCTTCCCTTGTTGCCATCTTCGCTCATCCCCTCGTAGGTCGTCAGGGTTGAAAAACCGGCGCAGCCGGTCAACCTCACTCTTCTTCCGATGCGATTGCTCCACCAGCCGCTGCGATTTGCTCGCGGAAGTGGTCTAGAATACGTGCTTCCTTGGATGTTCTTGGATCAATTTCTGCAACTGATTCAATAGTAATTGAACGACGATTTGCTTTGTGGCGTGAACCCATAATCGAATATGCACGATGTTCAGCATCAGCTTCATCGTTTGCTGCTATATCAATTGAGAATCCTTGGCGCATGCGTCCGAAAGGGGCGATTCCTGAAATTCGATAGGCCTTCATCAAATGGGGCGACTCGCAATCCCGTCTTAAGCGCTATGGCGCGACTAAACGATTGGAAATGGGGGTGAGATTGACATGGGTTGGGGTTTTGACAGGGTTTATGCGGCCAGTGATTTTACTATTGCTGGTATTACTAATGCCGATTTCCACTGCCTTTCTAACCGACAACATAGGTCCCGGTGAAACTATTGGCGAAGGGGGAGAAATTGAGATTATTCTCAAAGATGGATATTGGAGTCAAGATAATTGGAATGCGCTGCAAAATAATGGAGTCACTCCTTTGAGAATCATTTCTCCTTCAACATTATTGGCATGGACTAACGCCGAAGATATTAATTTAGACTTGCCCGTTGAAATTAATGACGCGCAGCAAGCCCCATACAAGGCTGGCTTAGATGGATTGCTGCCTTCCTCTGAGACCATGCTTCGTTTGGTCTTTGAACCGAGGTTACCCGAAGTGGCTGCACTACAGTTATCTCAACAATTGGCATTATTTTCAATAGCAATAGGCGATGAAAAATTGTTACTATCAAGTCCAATCCCTCAAGTCATAGTTGTGAAATGGAAGTACGATGATGCGCAATTATTTTCTCAATTACTCGAGGTTGATGGTTTACTTTGGGTTGAGCCGGTGTTGGAGACAGTTGCCCGTAACACCCAATCCGCATCTATTCATCAAAATGGAGAGCTTTCTGGAAATCCTGCTTGGGACCTGGGTTTGAATGCAAGTGGTGTGGTCATTGGAATGGCTGATTCTGGCCTTGATGCCGATCATTCTTGTTTTAGAAACGCAACCGCGGTTGCGCAGTTAGGATCTGAGGGTGAAAATGGAAGTGACGCTGAAGCCCCTGCTGGCCCAAACCATCGAAAACTGCTATTACTCAATGAAACAATAGATTCAGGAGATACTCAGGGGCATAGCGATTATCGACATGGAACCCATGTCGCTGGCACTTTGTCATGCTTTGACATCTATGATTATAGAAACGGGGCCGTCCCCACTACGGGGTCTTCACTTGCCCATGCTAGTTCTCTCATCTTCCAAGATATTGTATCGAGTGAGGGTTGGGTTGTTCCAGATGTGGATTTGTTATTGTATGAAGCGGCCATTAATGGCGCGGTAATTCACTCGGATTCTTGGGGCGATAATTCTGCAGAATATACCGCTCGTTCTGCTGATTTTGATGCGTGGGGCAGGGAATTCCCTTGGTCTCTTGCATTTATCGCCCCAGGCAATAGTGGTGGTGAAATCTTAGAGCCTGCAAATGCCAGAAATGTTGCTGCGATTGGAGCTTCAATAAAAAATGACCAATCTCAACGTTGGGCCTCCAATGCTCACGGGCCATTGCAAGCGGAGACAACTGGTATTTTCGCACTCGCTACCGGAGCATCAATTTTATCGGCGAAGGCTGATGGTGTTGATAATTCTTACAATGATGATCTACGCTCATCGAGTGGCACCAGTATGGCCACTCCGATGGCAGCGAGTAATGCTGCTGTAATACAGCAAATGGTTGAACAGGGTTGGATTCGCGGCTCTCAAGAAAATACCCATAATGTTTCTATTGCCCAATTACGGCCTCAATGGGCTGATAGTTCGCTGACCAACCAATCCAATTTGACCTTGGGTGATGGTTTCACTCCATCCGGACCATTGTTACGGGCTTTGATGGCAATTGCAAGTACCCCTTTGCCATTGGATGAAAGAAACGCAGGAAATGGAGGAGAGGATCTAAGAAATCCATATGATGGGTTTGGTCGTCTAAATTTATCTCAATTAATTGATTTTGCACAATTAGAAAATATGATCTCCGAAGGTAATGTTTCCCCTGCTAGTGATGTTTGGATTCACGACTCCTATCGTTTGCAGCAGTTGCAGCCTATGCATTTACTATCGCAACGAAATGGAAATCTTACGCCATTAGAAAATTTAGCTAATAATCCATGGAATGGTGACGGTGCTGTTGGCCCATTCCTTACAAGTGGAGATATTTGGACTACGCGACTTTCAATTGAGGAGGGGGAGCCATTGGATGTTACAATGGCGTTTCCTTCATCACCCGAGCCTTATTTGGTCGATGATATGTTGCTGGTTGTGCGGCTATCGAACGGTCAAGTCGCTATCTCGGGCAAAACAAATTCTACTGGCGCCAATACCTTATTTTACGAAAATAGTGTTAATTACTCAAATAACAATTCATTCCCGTCGAGTAATGAAACAACTTTGAAGATTCATTTGGATGCCATCGACATAAGTGAAATTGAATGGGTGGAAATTGAAGTTAGGGCCCGCTATATCTCACCTGGAAACTCTCCCGGAACCGTCGGTATTGATGGCGATAAAAATGGATTCTCTATTGCTGCTAAAGGTGTGCAACGCGATTACGATGGATGGATGGATAGTGATGGAGATGGTATTGAAAATGTATTGGATGTCTGTCCAATTGAAGATGCAAGTGGTTATGATTTAGATTTGGATGGCTGTATTGATGATTCGGATGGAGACACAATAACCGATGATATCGATGAGTGTGTGGCTGAAGATGCAAGTGGTTATGATTTAGATTTGGATGGCTGTATTGATGATTCAGATGCTGATTCAGTCAAAGACGATGTAGACCTTTGTTATACAGAAATAATCAACAGCAGTTGGCCAGTAATGGAAAATGGCTGTAGGCCAATAGATAATACTCCACAGATTACTATAATTTCGGAACCAGAAAATGGTACTGTTTGGAAGGATACGATGTTGGTTCGGTGGCTAGTAGAAGATAGTGATGGCGACCAATTGACAACTGGCGTCAAAATAATGATCGCACATAATAATTCAAATGAAAGTTCCTCGGAATTGATTCGTTGTGTCCCGATACAATGGGCCAATAATTCAAGTGAGTTCTTTTGTATTTGGGTAATTCCAATCAACCTCCCATCATACGATATTAATGAGCGCCCATTGCACCTGGAATTCTTTGTACAAAGTTCAAACCAATCTCCAGAAGCAAATAATCAATTAATAACAAAAAGCAGTCAAAATATATTCACTTCATTCTGGGATAATTCATCAATAGGCGAGGATAATTCTTTAATTGAAAATAATGAACAAATTGACAAACAAAAGAGAATTCTAATGTTGGCAATTGTGGGGTTATTTGGTGCGTTGGTTGGCGCGATGCTGGTCGCTAAGAAATTTCTGTGGCGTGATTTCAACGAGGTCGTTTTCGATAAAAATGAGAAGTTACTACATCCTATTGAAGGTGACAGGGATTAGTTTTTCTTTTTCGCAATACTGCGAGGCTTTTTTTGCTCGCCTGTGCCGATATTACTCCTTTTTAGTGAAGGTGAACCTTGAAGGGTAGTGGCATCCTCGGCGGTTTGTCCGCATCGCGGAAGGTGAATAAAATGGGAGAAAGACTCTACGTAGGAATCGATTTGGGAACATACCAATCAACAATCGCGTCAAGTGCTGGTGCAAGCCACACAATTGAAACTGTTGTTGGACGACCGAAAGACCCTATTGCTCGTAACTTTCTCGGGCGAGATGTTCTTTTTGGCAATGATGCTTTGAAGAACAAGTTGGCATGTAATATATACCGCCCAATGGCTGCTGGAGTTGCTCTAGATGATGATGCAAACCTTGCTGCTGCAAAGGCGTTTGTTTCTCACCTATTGGAAACTGTAGACCCTGAAGAATTCGATGAGGTTTTCGGAGTAATTTGCTCACCATCTCACGTTTCATTCACTGACAAGTCCAACCTAGTAGCAACACTTCGTGGACAAGTTAATGCCATCATGGTAGTGACTGAACCATTCGCTACAGCATTCGGAATTGAAGAAATCGCTAGTTCAATCGTAGTAGATATTGGCGCTGGAACAACTGATATTGCTCGTATTTACGGAACATTCCCAACCGAAGAAGACCAAATTACTCTTCAAGAAGCTGGAGATTGGTTGGATGAAGCACTAATGGTCTTAATCCGAAAGAAGTACACTGGCGCTCAAGTAACCAAGGATATGGTTCGCCGATGGAAGGAAGAAGTTTCCTATGTAGGCGGGGATACTCGTGAAGCAATTGTTGAACTTTCAGTTGAAGGTAAGAAGCAAGTGGTTGACATTGGAGACCTAGTTCAAGAAGCATGTGAATCAATCATTTCAAAGATTGGAAACGGTATCAAGCAAATCATTGCTGGTGCTGACCCCGAATATCAACCAGTTCTTCGTAACAATGTCATCATCTCTGGTGGCGGCTCTCTAATCGAAGGATTAGCGGCTCGTATTGCCGACGAAATCTCCGATATCGGTGATGTAAATGTCTGGTGTGTTGAAGATCCAATTGACAAGGTTGCTACTGGTGCTTTAGCACTAGCTCAGCAAATGCCTGATGAAATGTTCACATCAATCAACTAAGTTTGATAGTTTGAATAATTCTAAAGGGGTGCCAAACCCCCCTTCTAATACCCGTTTCTATTGGCAAAGTTCAAGAGTGGTTGAGCGGCGATTGCCCATTGTATGACGCTAGGAACTTCAACAACGGGTGGCATCGGACGAATCAGTGATGCTTCGGGAGATGAACGAGCGGTGCTCGAAGGTATGCTTCGCGGCTATCCTCAAGACCAATTAGTAGAAGAGGTTCTCATCGCTTGGCAAGAACTTGCTGGGCGCAATGATGAACTGGTTTCAGTAAAGCAAAGAATTCGTGTATTAGAACTTGATTTGGCTGAAAGAGAAGATTTGGTTGCACCTGAAGTTGCACGACTAAATGAGGCCGAGTCCACTCTTCAAGAATTTGAAGCAAAGAATGTTCACCTATCACGGGTGCTCGCTGACACCCAAGCAGAATTAGCAAGTCAGCAATCTTCACTTTCACAGAAGGAAAGAGAATCCATGGAAACCGAAGTTAGCCAATTACGAAACTTGTCAAATGACCAAGACGAGGTTATCGGTGAAATGGAGGGGCGTATTTCTCAAATGATTGAGGCTTTGGAAAGAGCTGCTGAGGCTGGATTAACTTCAGTGACTGCGGACGAAGTTCGTTCATTGAAATCGCAACTAGATGATATGTCAGGAAAATATGGCGTGGAGACTGCTGCAAACTCGGCTCTAGAAGAAGAACGTCAACGTCTACGAGATATTGCAGATCGCTTGCGCGGATTACTCGATGCTAGAGATTCGAGATTGGCTGAATTGGAAGAACAACTTGAGAGAGTAATGCAAGGTCCTCGTTCAGTTTCTGCTGAACATGATTATCTGGTCGAACAAATTGAAGAATTGAAAAGAAGATTATTGGAGAGAAACCGAGAATATGAATCTTTGAGAAGAAGAGAGCGTCGCCTCCATAGTGATGTTTTTGACAGAGATGAAAGAATCCAGCAAATGACTTTGACGATTGCAGACTTTGAGGCTGCACTTGGCGACCGTACTGCAGAATACAGAGAATTGGAAACACAGAATGAGGCTATGAGGGCTGAACTTGATTCGGTCAAACGTGGCGAACGCACTAGAGAAGTTGTTGGGCGGGTTTTCGCAGACTCCCTCACGCTCGTTCGTGAACAAGATTCACGCGATGCTAAGCGAGAGGCGTATGCTAATTCACCGAATGTTGAAAGAAAACTATCAACTCCTGAAACTGATGATATGGCACACCTTGCAAAAGGTGGACGCGTTGAACTTGATATCGATGAAACTGTA
>Ga0209830_10000916_pt1 | contig 27975 bp, 29 predicted proteins | sample ArcticOcean_MG_C_12_FD_187439 | JGI IMG/M metagenome (GOLD analysis project Ga0209830, IMG submission 187439) | Marine microbial communities from western Arctic Ocean - ArcticOcean_MG_CB8_130 (SPAdes) (version 2) | ecosystem: Environmental > Aquatic > Marine > Oceanic | place: Arctic Ocean...
CAATTATTCCAGTAAACATGACATAATTCTAGCAGAATGCTTCAGGTCAAGTTTAAAAATAATATGATTATAAATTTTCTTAAAAATAATTTCTATGAATTTTGGATAGCTTTAAGATACACACGTCTAAAAAGTAGAAATTTTATTTCCTTTATATCCTTAACAAGCATTATTGGGATTACTTTAGGAGTTACGGCTTTAATTGTCGTGCTTTCAGTCATGAATGGGTTTAAGTCTGAATTACAAAGCAAAATATTAAGTGTTGCATCCGATATTGAGATTGTAAAAATAGGTGCAAATCTAAAAGATTGGAGACAGCTAAGATTAAATCTTAAAGACCTAGATAATATATCAGCCATTGCTCCATTTACAAATAATCAAGCAATGCTATCCCTAGGTAAATATAATCGGGGGGTTATAGTTAGAGGAATTGACCCTAGTTTAGAGCCCAAAGTAAGTGATTTAAATTTAAAGATTAAGGAGGGGGGCGAGTTTAATCTCATTAAAGATAAATATGAGATATTAATAGGTGCTGATATTGCTAGATATTTTGGATTATCGGTTGGGGATAAAATTTCTTTGATTAGCTCCCAAGCTAACTATTCTCCAGTAGGTATGTTACCTCGTCTAAAACAATTCAAAATTAAAGGTATTTTTGAGGTTGGAATGTATGAATACGATGCCGGTTTAGTTTTGATTCATTTAAATGATGCACAGACTTTGTTTCAAATGAATTCACTTATTTCTGGGCTAAGAGTTAAATTAAATGATTTAAATCAAACAAGGAAAACCGCATCATTAATTTCAGGTACTTTTGAAAATTCTGATAATCTTGTTGTAACAGATTGGACTAGACAGCATGCGAATTTGTTTGCTGCAATCCAAATGGAAAAAAAGGTAATGTTTATTATCCTAACTTTAATTGTTGCTGTTGCTGCATTTAATATCGTTTCTACACTTGTTATGGGTGTGACTGAAAAAAAATCTGATATTGCTATTTTGAGAACTTTGGGAGCAACAAAAAAAAGTATTTTATTTATTTTTATGTGGCAAGGAATTTTAATTGGTATTGTTGGAACTTTCTTAGGGGTAGCATTAGGCACAACAATCTCATTAAATATTGACGTTATCGTTCCTTTTATTGAGCGCCTATTTGGAGTTCAATTTTTATCTAAAGATATTTACTATATTTCTGTATTGCCATCAAAACTTCTTTTAAGTGATGTAATCTTTATAGGTACTATGAGTTTATTTTTATCTATTATTGCTACAATTTATCCAAGTATTAGAGCCACAAGAATTGAGCCTGCAACTGCCTTAAAATATGAATAATCAAATAAAATTAAATATTAATAAATTAACAAAGTCTTTCCCTGGCTTAGATCAGCCCGTGTTAAATAATATTAGTTTGACGGTCAAGGCTGCAGAGAAGATTGCAATAACAGGAGTTTCGGGTTCTGGAAAAAGCACATTACTTCATTTGATGGCAGGACTTGAAAAGCCTGATAGCGGACAAATTACCATACTAGATAAAGATTTAATAACTTTAAAATCTAATGAGTTATGCATTTTACGAAATAATAACTTAGGGTTTGTATATCAATTTCATCATTTAATGCCTGATTTTACAGCTCTTGAGAATATGATGATGCCATTTATAATAAGAGGCGAGCTAACTAAAGAACATAAAGCTCAATTATCCTTAATCATTAAAAAATTATCGCTCGAAAAAAGAATTAATCATTACCCTCATGAATTATCTGGCGGCGAAAGACAAAGAGTGTCTATTGCCAGAGCAATAATTACATCCCCAGATATCATTTTAGCTGATGAACCAACAGGAAATTTAGATAATAAAAATGCCAATAAAGTTTTTGATATTTTTTTAGATCTGGCAGAAGAGTTAAATACATCTATTATCTTAGTAACTCATGATATTTCACTAGCAAAAAAAATGAGTAAAATTTATAATTTAACCCAGGGTAAAATTCGAGTAGGCTAGTATAATCATTGAAACTATATAATCACATAAATAGGAGATACTCATAGTGGTAGATATTATTCATGCAGCAGGTTGGCCAATTTGGCCTTTAATTTTTGCTTCAATTATGGCTTTAGCTATAATATTTGAAAGACTTTGGGCATTAAGGGCAGGCATTATTGCTCCCGATAATTTACTTTTAGAAGTTCAAAGAATGATAACAAAAGATGGCGTAAAGAAAGAAGCTATTCAATCCTTACAAAACCATTCAATGCTAGGTGAGATTTTTGCAAGTGCATTAAATAATTACAATAACCCTTCTGAAATCATTAAAGAAGCCATTGAGGAAACAGGTAGAGCAGTTAATCACAAATTAGAAAGATATCTTTCCACCTTAGGAACAATCGCAACTGTAGCTCCTTTGCTGGGATTGTTTGGAACTATTATTGGAATGGTCGAGCTATTTAGCTCATTCACTACTAGCGGTAATGATGTTACTGTTTTCGCCCGTGGAATTTCAATTGCTTTATATAATACAGCCGGTGGAATAGTGGTAGCTGTCCCAGCCATGATCGCTTATCGTTTCTTCAGGACAAAGATTGATAGCCTTATTGTTGAAATGGAACAACAAGCAATTAAATTAGTAGAAATTATCAATGGCAAAAGAAAGTAGAGGTGTTTAAATGAACTTTCAAAAAGGTAAAAAAACTGATGAATTCGAAATAAACTTCATTCCTTTAATTGATGTTTTGCTTGTTATTATTATATTTTTGGTTGTTAGTACAACCTTTGCTCGGTTTAGCCAATTAAAAATTAACTTACCAACAGCCGAAGCAAATATTGCTGATAAAAGTCTTGATTATATTAATGTGACAATTAGTAAAAATGGTCAATATGCGATAAATCAAAAATCGATTAGCGCTCAGACCGTAAAAGAGTTAACTATTAAATTAAGAGAGATATCTGCTGGCAATATTGATAACCCATTAGTTATTAATGCTGATGCTTTAGCATCACATCAATCAGTGATCAATGTGATGGAAGCATCTCGGCAGGCTGGTTTAACTAAAATTACATTTTCTACGAAAGTTAATTAACAAAAAGTACCTATATTTTTATGTCGAAAGAACAAACGACTAAAGTTACCCTACCTGAATTTAAGAAAATTTATTCTAGGGTCTTTAATTACGCCTTAAAATATAAATGGACTTTATCCATTAGCATCCTTTCTTTAGTTGTTTTAGCTTTAACAAATACAGGCTTCCTTGCTTTAATAAAAAAAATAACAGATGAAGGCTTTGTTGAGCAAGCTTCAAGCTCCTCTATCTTTCTTCCAATAGCTTTAGTTATATTAATGACAATCAGAGCTCTATCTGGTTTTGTTTCTGGGTATTCAATGCGGTGGGTGTCTAGAAAAATTGTTGAAGACTTGCGTTTCGATGCTTTCAAAAGATTAATGATGCTTCCAGTAACTTATTTCGATTCGCATGCTTCAGGAAATATTGTATCTAAACTTACCTATGAAACAGAGCAATTATCTTTTGTTGCTACAAAAGTTGCATTAGAGTCTATTCGTGAAAGTTTAACTATAATTGGCATTGTTAGTTATATGCTCTATTTAGACTGGATGTTAACTTTAATATTTGCATTAATGGCTCCATTAATGGCTTTTTACTTAAAGCTTGTATCCCCCAAGTTAAGGAAGGCTGGAAGTGAAGTTCAATCAACAATGGGGGATATGACAAGTGCATCAGAAGAAGCTATTTCTGGACAACGTATTGTGAAAATATTTGAATCAAGCCTTTTTGAATTTAAGAAATTTTCACAAATTGTAATTCGAAATAGAAAAATGCAAACAAAATTGGCTCAATTATCTGGTGCAAATAGCTTTGTGATTGAGATTCTCGCATCAGTCTCGCTTGCATTAGTAGTTTTTTATTCAGTTGGTCGCTTTACTCCCGGAGAGTTTGCAGCATTTGTTGGTGCGCTCTTAATGCTTATCTCGCCAATAAAAAAACTCACAGGAATAAATGAACAAATTCAAATTGGAATTGCTGCTGCAATAAGTATATTTAGTGTAATGGATGAGAAAAAAGAAATTGATACTGGAAGGAAAAAACTAAAAAATATAACTGGTCATATTGAATTTAGAAATGTCACTTTTTCATATGAGAAAATAAAAAAACCTGTACTTAAAAATTTAAATCTTAAAATAATTCCAGGGGAAAAAATTGCTTTAGTTGGCAAGTCGGGAGGAGGTAAAACTTCTTTTGTAAACTTAATCCCAAGATTTTATGATTTAGATTCTGGGGCGATTCTAATTGATAAAACTAATATTACTGATATTAAGTTAAATGATTTAAGACATCATTTATCGCTTGTCAGTCAAGACACGATATTATTTAATGATACGATTTATAACAATATTGCATATGGCAGCCTTAAAAATATTGATGCTAAAAAAGTTAAGCAAGCAGCAAAAGCAGCAAATGCTTTAGAGTTTATAAACAAACTGCCTGATGGGTTTGATCACAGAATAGGCGATAGAGGTGTTCGATTATCTGGAGGACAAAAACAAAGAATTGCAATTGCAAGAGCAATCTTGAAGGATGCACCTATACTGCTTTTAGATGAAGCAACATCTGCCTTGGATTCTGAGTCGGAAAAACTTGTACAGCAAGCATTGGATAATTTAATGCAAGGCCGCACATCTATTGTCATTGCACATAGATTAAGTACTGTAATAAATGCTGATAGGATAGTGGTAATTGATAATGGAGAGATTGTTGAAACTGGAACGCATCAAACTTTATTAAAAGCAAAAAAAAAGTATTCTCAATTATATAAAAAAGGATTTAGCTGAAATTGAGATCACTTCATGAGATTTTAAATAATCAATATTATAAAAAGTCTTCATGGATTTTATTCTTACTTCCATTAAGTTTTATTTATTTTCTAATAATTTCTTTTAGAAGTTGGGCTTATAAGATTGGTATTTTTAAATCAATCAAAATGGATGTACCAGTCGTAGTAATTGGAAACATAACTATTGGTGGCACAGGAAAAACACCCTTAGTTATTTGGCTACTTGAAAAATTGATTAAAAAGGGCATGAATCCTGGGCTAATTTGTCGCGGCTATAAATCTAATGCTAAATCTCCACAGGAAGTTTTGATTGATTCAAAAGTTTCAAATGTAGGTGACGAGGCTTTAATGATTAAATTATGCTTTCAAAGACTTCATACTACTAATATTCCTATATTTGTTGGCAAGAAGAAAGCACAAGTTGGTAAAGCGCTATTAAATTCTTACCCTAATATTGATATCTTAATTTCTGATGATGGCTTACAGCACTCCGAGTTAATTAGAGATTTTGAAATAGTTGTAATTGATGAGCTTAGGAAATTTGGAAATAATTTTTTAATTCCAACGGGCCCATTAAGAGAGCCAAAAACCAGGCTCAATAAAGTAGATGCTGTAATAGTAAACTCTCCGACATTAAAGGTGTCTGAATACGGGTATGGGATGACTTATTTTAGCGGCGCGTTAGTAAATTTTTTTCAAAGTAATCATATATCTGATTTAGATGTTCCTACAAAAAAGATAGTTGCAGTAACTGGCATTGGTAATCCAGAGAGATTCTTTGAGCAATTAACTACTTCTGGTCTAAAATTTAAAAAAGTAATCTTTAATGATCACCATTTTTTTACTGAGTTTGACTTTAAAGATTATGATGATATGGATATCATAATGACTGAAAAAGATGCAGTTAAGTGTAAGGCCTTTGCAAAAGAAAATTTTTGGTATTTACCAATATATGCAGATGTAGAAGAAAGACTATTTGAAAAATTGATTAAAAAATTAAGGATTTAACTAAATGAACAAAAAGTTATTAGATATTCTTGTTTGCCCGGTAACTAAAGGACCGCTTATATTTGACAAAAAAAATAATGAGCTTATATCAAAATCAGCAAAACTAGCTTATCGAATTGAGGATGGAATACCTATTTTGCTTGAAAGCGAAGCTAGAAAGATTCCTGGAAAAATCTAAAATGGACTTTAATGTTGTTATACCAGCTAGATATGAAAGCACAAGGTTGCCTGGTAAGCCATTAATTAATATTGCTGGCCTTCCAATGGTAATAAGAACAGCAATTCAAGCAAGCAAGAGTGGTGCTCAGCATGTAATCATTGCGACTGACGACGAAAGAATAAAGAATACTTCTGAGAAGCATGGTTTTGAGGCATTAATGACCGATAAGGCCCACCCTTCTGGAACCGATAGAGTTTTAGATATTGCTAACCAGAAGGGGTGGCTTGACGATGAAGTTATTATTAATGTTCAGGGGGATGAGCCACTTATTGACCCAAAATTAATTAAATTATTAGCTAAAGCATTAAAAGATATTGATGTTAGCTATGTTACTGCTTGTTCAGGTTTTGAAAGTTTTGAAGACTATTTGAATCCAAATAATGTAAAAGTTATATGTAACACAAAACAATTCGCTACAAAGTTTTATAGAGATCCCTTAGTAACAAAAGTAGAAGATTGGGATTCAAAAAAACAATTTCACCATATTGGCATCTATGGCTATAAAAAAATATTATTAGATAATTTTTGTAGTTTGCCAATTTCTAAATTAGAAAATACATTAAAACTTGAACAGCTAAGAGCTTTGGAAAATAACATATTACTTAAGACGTTAAAATACAAAGGTAAAACTTATAGAGGCATTGATACCCCTGATGATTTAGCTTTAATTAGGAAACATTTCACTAAGTAAAAACTATACTGCATCATCTCCTCTTTCACCCGTCCTAATTCGTATTGCATCCTCAACATTCATAACAAATATTTTTCCATCACCAATTTTTCCAGTATGAGCAGTTGTTGTAATTGCATCGATAACTTTATCAACCATAGCATCAGCGACAACTATATCTAGTTTAACCTTTGGTAGGAAGTCAACTACATATTCAGCACCCCTATATAGCTCGGTATGGCCTTTTTGTCGACCAAATCCCTTAACTTCAGTAGCTGTAAGCCCCATTATTCCAAGTTCAGACAAGACTTCTCTAACCTCATCTAGCTTAAAAGGTTTTATTATGGCTTCTATTTTTTTCATTTTTAACTTCCTTTTATAAGAATGGATTATATTTATTTGTAATTGGATAACGCCTATCTTTACCAAAGGCTTTATGAGTTACTTTTGGTCCAGGGGCAGTTTGCCTTCTTTTAAATTCGTTCATATGAATTAATTTTATAACTTTTCTTACTTCTTGTGCTGAATATCCTTCATTAATTATCATTTTTATACTTTTATTTTTTTCAACATACAAATCAATTATGTCATCAAGAACTTTATAATCAGGCAGAGTATCTTGATCTGTTTGATTTTTAGATAGCTCAGCAGACGGCGGCCTAGTTAATATTCTTTCTGGAATAATATTATTAGTGCGATTAATTTCCTTAGCAATTTTGTAAACAAAAGTTTTTGGAACATCTTTTAAAATGGAGAATCCGCCGACCATATCTCCATAAAGAGTTGAATAACCAACAGCAACCTCACTTTTGTTACTTGTTGCTAAAACAATTCCTTTAAATTTATTTGCATATGCCATCAATAAAACACCCCTAATTCTTGCTTGAATATTTTCTTCTGTAATATCTATAGGAAGGTTTTTAAAGTCTGAAGACAAAGACTTACCAAATGATTTCATCAAAGGTTTTATTGATTTTACTTTATGGGCGATTGCTAAATTATCCGTAAGTTTTTTAGCATCATCAATGCTAACTTTTGAAGTATAAGGGCTTGGCATCATTATGGTTGTAATATTTTCTTTTTTACATGCTTGAGTGGCAATATAGAGAACAACGGCTGAGTCGATGCCTCCTGATAAACCAATAAAAACATTCTTAATAGCATTCTTAGAGAGATAATCCTTAAGGGCTAGGATTAATCCATTTAGTAAAATTTTTATTGGTGATTGCAATTTTTTCTGACCAATCAGTTTATTTGCTTTTTGAATTTTTTTTATGTCTATTATTTTATTTATAGATTTAAATTGCTCAAGGCAATCGATTAACCCATATTTATTATTGTAGACAAATGATCCTCCATCAAATAGTAACTCATCTTGGCCACCAACTAAATTAATGTAGATAAGAGTGCAGTCATTTGACGAAACTCTTTTCGTTAAATTTTTAATTCTATTTTCGTATTTATCAATCTCGTATGGAGAAGCATTGATACAAATAATATAGTCAACATTAGACAATTTTTCAATAGGACCGTCTATCCATATGTCTTCACATATTAGCAAGCCGAATCTTTTATTTCTATGAGAGAAGATTAGGGATTTATTCCCGGGCTGGAAATATCTTTTTTCATCAAATACACCATAGTTCGGTAGTATCTGTTTATCGTAAGTTTGTTCTATTTTCCCTCCATATAAAATAGATGCAGAATTAAATAATACCTCTTTATCACTTCTTGGATGCCCTACAATAATTTTTAACTTTGGAAATTCTTTGGCAATTTTTAGCAAAGCATCATTACATTCCTCAATAAAATGTTTATTTAGAAGTAAATCCTCAGGAGGATAGCCACAGATACTTAATTCAGGAGTAATTAATAGCTCAGCATTCGATCTTTCAGCAATTTTTGCATGCTTAACTATAAGTTTATAATTAGATTGAATGTCACCTACAGTAGGATTGATTTGTGCTAGGCTTATCTTCATATTTTGTTAGTATTCCCCACCAGCATTCTTAATCAAAGCAATTACATCTTTATCTTTATTTTTTAGTGCATAAACTAGAGCCGTTAAACCATATTGGTCTTTAGCTTTTAAATTAACTTTTGCATCAATTAAAAGCTTTATTAATTTAATTGATTTGCTATGGACAGCATAATGAATTAAATATGTACTTTCATTATCTTTATGATCTACATTAGCTCCATGAAGTATAAGAACTTTTGCAGCTTTATATTTTTTATTTTTTATAGCCCACATTAATGCACTCCATTTAGAGTCATCAGTAACGTTAACTTTTGCACCTTTGTAAAGAAGAAGGTTTATTGCATTTTCATTGCCATGTGTTGTAGCATGAATTAGGGCTGTTTTACCATATCTATCCTTTAATTCAACTTTTGATCCATTATCAATTAAAATTTCTATGGTTTTAAGATTACCACTTTTACATGCCAACATTAATACAGTTAAGCCTGAATTATTTCTGCTATTCGGATCAATACCGCCCTTAAGAAGTAAGTCGATAGTTTCATGATGTCCTGATGTTGCAGCAAGACCATAAGCAGACCAGCCATCTGGGTCTGTGATTTTTGGATCTGCATTATTATTAAGAAGAACTTTAACGGTTTCATTATGATTTTTCTTTGAAGCGAACATTAGTGCGGTCCAACCATCTTTTTCCACTTTATTTACTTCTGCGCCTTGAGAAATTAAGTATTCGATTATTGCGACCTGATTTTTTCTTGCTGCATACATTAGTGCATTGATGTTATCTTTATCTTCAGTATTTGGATTACCTCCACTTTGAATAATTGCTTTGACAGTATCAAGGTCACCTTTGGCAGATGCAGTGAGGAGGTATGGAATTTCTTCGGCGTTTAGTTGAAAAATGTTACAAAAGATAAAAATAAGTAAGATGTATAATTTTTTTTTCATTACTTATTTTTGTGTATTTAATACTTGAGCCATTACTTGACCCATAGTCGCTGGCGATTCAGAAATGTAAACACCCGATTTTTCTAAGCTATTAATTTTGTTGATAGCTTTGCCAGAGTTGCCAGATATAATCGCACCAGCATGCCCCATCCTTTTACCTTTTGGGGCTGTCAGACCAGCTATATATGCGACAACAGGCTTTGTTACATTACTACTAATAAATTCTGCAGCAAGTTCTTCATCAGACCCGCCTATTTCACCCACCAAAATGATCCCTTTGGTTTTAGGATCTTCCTCAAACAATTTTAAACACTCTATAAAATTAAGACCTTTTATAGGATCTCCGCCAATACCAACACAAGTTGTCTGACCCAGACCATTTAATGAAGTTTGATGAACAGCCTCATAAGTTAGCGTGCCAGATCTTGATACAATTCCAATCACTCCAGGTTTGTGAATCTCTCCTGGCATAATGCCAATTTTACATTCATTTGGGGTAATGATACCCGGGCAATTAGGACCAACAAGAATCGAGTTATTTGATTCAATTCTCTGTTTTACTCTCAGCATATCCATTACTGGAATACCTTCAGTAATACATACTATAATCTCAATACCTGCTTCACTTGCTTCAATAATAGATTCCGCAGCAAATTTTGGTGGTACATAAATCATTGTTGCATTCGCATTCGTTGCATTAACTACTTCTTTTACAGTGTTAAAAACGGGTAAATTAAGATGCATTTGACCGCCTTTACCGGGAGTAACCCCCCCAACAATATTGGCGCCATATTTAATAGATTGCTCACTGTGAAATGTACCTTGCTTTCCTGTAAATCCTTGGCATATCACTTTTGTATTTTTGTTTATTAGAATAGACATTTATTTTTTTAAAGTAGTTAGCTCGACTGATCTTTTCGCTGCATCCGTTAAGCTATCAACAGAAATAATATTTAGATTACTTTCATTTAGAATTTTTTTCCCTAGAGCAACATTGGTTCCTTCTAGGCGAACTACTATTGGAATTTTTACACCTACATCCTTAGCAGCAGATATAATTCCTTCAGCAATAATATCGCATCTCATAATTCCCCCAAAAATGTTAACTAAAACAACTTTAACATTTTTGTCGGAAAGTAAAATTTTAAAAGCATTACTAACAGTTTCTGATGTTGCGCCACCACCAACATCTAAAAAGTTTGCAGGAAATCCACCAGATAGCTTGATTAAATCCATTGTAGCCATAGCCAAACCCGCACCATTTACCATACAGCCAATATTACCCTCTAAAGCTATATAACTTAATCCACTATGAAATGCCTCAGATTCTTTTTTATCAATTTGGAGCCAGTCATATGTTTTACTAATTTCCTCATGGCGAGACCTGGCATTATCATCTAAACTTATTTTACAATCTACAGCAATGATTTCATCTTCATTGGAAATAACTAATGGGTTGATTTCAAGAAGAGATAAGTCTGAGTTTTTAAATAATTTAAAACAAGTAGAAATAAATTTTTCAAATTCATTAAATAATTCTTTCTCTAAGCCAAGCCCAAAAGCTAAATTATTAATTTGATCTATAGTTAATTCTACATTAACTTTGCAATATTCTTTCACAATAGAATTTGGCTCTTTAATAGCTATTTCTTCTATGTCCATCCCTCCAGACTGCGATGTTATTATTACTATAGATTCTGACTGTCTATCTATTAGAATTGAAAAGTACATTTCTTTTTTTATAGAGATGGTTTCTTCAATTAATAGCTGATTAACAGGTTGACCGTGAGGTTTGTTTTGTTCAGTTATGAGATTTTTGCCAATAATGATGGTAGCAAATTCTTTCGCTTCCTGAGGCGTGTTGACTATTTTGATACCACCTGCCTTACCTCTCCCACCGGCATGTATTTGAGCTTTAATGGCTAAGCTTGAGTTAAATTGCTTAGCAATATTAAAAGTTTCATCGATGCTATTTGAAATTTGGCTTCTAGGAACGTTTATTCCATTCGCCTTAAGTAATTCTTTAGCTTGATATTCATGAAGATTCATTTAAATTCTTTAAACTTATTACTAATTTTAATATGATATCAGAATGCTTAATTGATTCTATAGAATGTACATAAAGGTTTATATCTAAAAATATTATTTTTTTATTTTAAGGGATGTATTGTGATTGTTCCTGCTTTCATGTCAGGAATAATTAAATGGGTTTTATCCTTACTCAAGGCAATATCGGCAGCAGCTACAAACCCTTCTAGAATAACTTTTGATTTACCATTTTTAAATTCGTATACTTTTCCCTCTTTCCAGCTACTTATGTATATGACTTCATTCTTAATTGCCAAACCATCGCCACCTGGAAATCCTTCACCTAACTTTTTTATTTTTTTAGTTTTAGTGTCTGCTTCAAATAACTCTCCACCCCAATCAACTAATAAGAGCTTATTATTTTCTATAAGAAGAACTCCATTTGGTGCTTTATTATTTTCTGTTGTCTCATCAAAAAGAACGGTTATATCACCAGCTAAATTCATTTTAAAAACAATTCCACCTGTTTCAAAATTACCAGTGTCTGTAATATAAAAATTCCCATTAGAATCTACATCAATGTCATTAAGGAAAACTGGAGTTTTTGGAAAAGCCATAGTCGCACCAAAAACTGACCATGTGCCGTCAGTATCAACCTCGATAATCACATCTCTATCTGTTACATATAATTTTTTTTTATAAAAGACTATGCCTTTTGGGTCGTAAAGACCTGTGGCAAAAGGGGTAATATTTCCTTTCTTATCAATTTTTCTTATTTTTCCATCGCCATCTTTATCTTTTTCTCCTATTTCAGACACATAAATATAGCCATCTGCACCTTCTGTAACTGATTCTGGCATATTAAAACCATCATATTTCAACTCACGAGCAAGACTTAAATTTGTTATCCCTACTAAGAATACTAATACTATTATTAATTTCTTCATTTCTTATCCTTTGTTAAGTTAAAAAAATATTTATTTACTAAGTTTCCATAATTTAGCATTAGGACTATCACTTACAAGGTAAATATTACCTTGGTTATCAATTTCAAAGTCTCGGATACGCCCAATTTTATTTTTAAAAATGATTTCCTCACCTATAATTTTGTTGTTTTCATAATCTAATCTTACTAGGCTTTTTCCATTTAGCGAACATATAATAAGATCACCTTTCCATTCTGGAAAAACATCACCTTGATAAAACTGAATACTGCTAATAGCCATTGAAGGCACCCATGTTTTAATTGGTTTGGCATATTTTTTTTTGAATGGAGAATCTCCAATGCTAAATCCAGAGTATTCAGTTCCACCCCAAGCTATATCTTTCCAACCATAATTTGCACCAGATTTGGCTTTACCTATAAAATCGCCACCATTGGGGCCATGATTTGAAAAATAAACCTGATGATCATGAGGGGAGACTGCTATACCCTGAGGATTCCTAATTCCAATTACATAGATTTCTGGAAGCCAATCGTCCCTACCTTTAAACTTAGGATTATCTTTAGGAATTTCACCACTAGTTTCGATTCGAATAATACTGCCAGGATGCTTGGTTGCATCTTGTGAGATCATCCCCATATCCCTTTCCCCAAGACCTGCATAAAGCATATTATCTTTAATGGCAATTCTAGATCCAAAATGCTTATTAGTTGATTGTTTAGGCTGAGCAATCAATAAAATTTCAAGTTCTTTTAGTTCATTTCCAACTAATTTTCCTCTAGCAATAGCTGTGCTTGATGCATTGCTTGGCTTCTTATTAAGCTTCAACTCTTTAAAATCATGGCTATAAGTAAAATAAATAAAACCATCTGTTTTGTTAAAATAAGAGTCTAATAGACCACCTTGACTCCCACTGTCATGGTTAATATGCTGAATATAGTGCTTAATTTCTTGCTTCTTACCCGTCTTTATATTGATTTTATAAATACCACCACTTCTTTCTGTAACAATTAGATACTTATTATCTATAAATGTTAATGCCCACGGATGGCCTAGTTTTTTTGCAACTACTTCTAATTTAAATTTGGTTTTAGTTAGACCATATTTCTTATAATTACTAAATTCTTCTTTGGATTGGACGCTAGATATACCAAGAAAAATTAAAAAGAATATGGATGTAATAATTTTTATCTTCATTTTTGACCTTTTTTTATATTACAAATAAAAAAGCCAATAATTAATTATTGGCTTTAAAATTATCTAATAAAAACTAAACTAAAAACATTTCTTTTCTTGGCAACCCTCGTCTTTAAATCCTAAAGATAAAAGATATTCAGCCATTTTACTTTTGCCATCTTCATTCAGTGCTCTTATTATTGAAACATCGCCTTTAAGGGTTTTAGTTTTATCAATTCCAATTTTAACTAAATAATCAACCATCGCTTTGTGACCATTGAATGCTGCATGATGCAGTGCATTAAACTGAGTAATTGGGTGCGTGTAAGTTATATTTGCTCCTTTACTTACAAGATACTCCATCACTTCTAATTGACCCTTTGCTGCTGTCATTAGAAATGGGGTCCATGCAAAATAACTATCATCGATCTTTACATCAGTAGTCTCAATATACATTTTTACAGTTTTAAGGTCACCATCATTAACAGCGCCTGTGAACTCAAGTTCTTGATCATCATTAAGAGCTATTGCATTCAATGAAAAAATAGTAATACAAATTGCAAGTAATCTAGATAAAATTTTCATGGTATTTCCTTCAGTTAAATAAAAAATTTGTTTGCGTTGGCAAACATTCTATACCAAGGACCAAAATTTTCCCATTCTTTTGGGTGCCATGAATTTTGATCAGTCCTGAATACTCTCTCAGGATGAGGCATCATAATAGATACTCTTCCATCTACACTTGTTAAACCAGTGATTCCAGAAGGAGAACCATTTGGATTCATTGGGTAGATTAAAGTTCCCTTGTGATAATTATCGACATATCTTAATGATATTAAATTAGACGATTCGTTTAGATTTAGATGTTCTACATTAGCGAACTTAACCCGACCTTCACCATGTGAAATAACAACAGGCAAAACACTTCCTATCATTTCATCGAAAAATAAAGAATTATTTTTTGTAATCTCAACCATTACAAAACGTGCTTCAAATTGTTCAGACTCATTCTTAACAAATTTAGGCCATAAGTCTGCCCCTGGGATAATTTCTTTAATATTACTCATCATTTGGCATCCATTACAAACACCTAGTGCAATAGTGTCTTTTCTTTCAAAAAATTCTTGGAACTCATCACGTAATTTATTATTAAAAAGGATTGATTTTGCCCAACCTTCACCAGCACCTAACACATCACCAAAAGAGAAACCTCCGCATGCAGCAAGACCATTAAAGTCTTTTAAGCTTTTTTGCTTGCTTAGAATATCAGACATATGTACATCGTAAGCTTCAAATCCTGCATAATTAAAAGCTGCTGCCATTTCGCTATGACCATTAATTCCTTGCTCTCTCAGAATGGCAATTTTTGGCCTTAATTTAGAGATATTAATCTTAGATGGAATTTCAAAATCAATTTTAGGCTTAATACCAGGGTTGGAATCATCTAAAATAAGACTAAATTCCTCTGCTGCTGATTTAGGATTATCTCTAATGGATTGAATCCTAAAACTTGTTTCTGCCCAAATTTGCTGAAGCTTACCTCTTGTTGAAGAGTAAATTAATGATGAATTATTTAGGATAGAAATTTTATGATCAGCTGTTGGATAACCAATAATTTTTGTAGATAGACTTAATTTTATCCCTAAATATTCTTGAATAAACTCTATATCTTTATTAGCTACCTGAATTACAGCACCTAGCTCTTCATTCAATAAAAATTCAATAATAGATTCTTTGACTGCTAGTTCTAATTTAAGTCCACAGTGCCCAGCAAACGCCATCTCAAGAACGGTAACTATCAGTCCCCCATCAGACCTATCATGGTAGGCCAATAATTTATTCTCTTTATTTAAAAATTGAATCCCTTTAAAGAAATTTTTAATTAAGTCAGGATTGTCTAGATCGGGGACTTCAAAATTAGTTATATTGTTTACTAAATTATAACTAGATCCACCCATTCTATTTTTTCCAATACCTAAATCAATTAAAATTAAAGTACTCTCGGTACCTAAATTTAATTGGGGGGTGAGTGTTTTATTGACATTATAAGATTCACTAAATGCACTAATAATCACAGAAAGAGGGGAGGTAACAGTTTTAACTTCATCATCACCCCAAGTTGTTTGCATTGACATAGAGTCTTTTCCGACTGGGATACTAATACCTAAATCAGGGCATAACTCCATACCAATACTCTTTACAGCCTCGAATAATTCATGGTCTTCATAGTCACTTCCAGAAGCTGCCATCCAGTTAGCAGATAATTTAATCAGGCTTATATCTTTAATAGCACTTGCTGCAATATTTGTTAATGCTTCTGATATCGCCATTCTTGCAGATGCTGCTGCATTAGTTAGGGCAATAGGAGCCTTTTCACCTATTGCAAAAGCTTCACCTGTTATTGAATCAAATGTACTTTTTGCAACCCCAACATTTGAAACTGGCACTTGCCATGGTCCCACCATTTGATCTTGAGAAATCAAGCCAGTAACTGATCGATCTCCTATTGAGATTAGAAAGCTTTTGCTTGAAACACTTGGATATTTTAGAACTTCATTAATTGCATCCTTGAGAGTGGACTCAAAAACTTCTTTTTGTATACTTAAGTTAAATGTAGAATTAATTTTTTTTATAAGCTTAGGAGGCTTACCTAAAAGAACATCAAGATTCATCTTCACAATGTCTTGCTTAAGAAGACTATCTTCAACCTTAAGATTTTTTCCCTTAGCTGTTTTCCCAACAACCCTAAAAGGACATCTTTCTCTTTTACACATTTCAGAAAAACTTTCTAAATCTTTTTCATCAATAGCTAATACATATCGTTCTTGAGCTTCGTTAGACCAAATTTCTTTAGGCGACATCCCTAACTCTTCATTATCAATATCACGAATATTCATAATTGCCCCCATGCCACCATCATTTATTAATTCAGGGAAAGCATTTGATAAGCCACCAGCACCAACGTCGTGAATGCTTAATATTGGATTTTTATCTGCAAGTTGCCAACAACGATCAATCACCTCTTGGGCGCGTCTTTGCAATTCGGGATTTCCACGTTGCACAGACGCAAAATCAAGATTTTCTCTATTCGTACCTGTTTTCATACTGGAGGCTGCTCCACCACCTAGACCAATTAACATTGCAGGACCGCCTAGTTGGATAAGTAAATTACCATCTTTTAATTGCTCTTTATGTGTATGGGCAGCACTAATGCTCCCAATCCCACCAGCAAGCATAATCGGCTTGTGATATCCAAAATTCTTATCCTGAATTTGATATTCTAAAGTTCTAAAATAACCCAAAATATTGGGTCTTCCAAATTCATTATTATATGCAGCAGCCCCAATGGGTCCATCAATCATAATCTGTAAAGCTGAAGCGACTCTATCTGGTTTACCAATATTATTTTTTTCCCATGCTTGAATAAAATTAGGAATTCTTAAATTAGATACTGAAAAGCCAGCTAAACCAGCTTTTGGCTTTGATCCTCTTCCCGTTGCCCCTTCATCACGAATTTCACCACCCGCTCCTGTAGCCGCCCCAGAAAAAGGCGATATTGCAGTAGGGTGATTATGCGTCTCAACCTTCATTAAATAATGAGTAAGTTCACTATGATCTGTGTAATTCCCATTAACGTCAGGATAAAATCTATTAATTATTGACCCTTCAATAATAGAAGAATTATCTGAATAAGCGACAATAGTTTTTTGTGGGGAGATTTTGTGTGTATTACGAATCATAGAAAACAATGATTCCGACTGTTCTTCTCCATCTATAACCCAATTTGCATTAAATATTTTATGGCGACAATGTTCTGAATTGGCTTGAGCAAACATCATTAATTCCGCATCAGTTGGATTTCTATTTTCAGATGAAAAGTATTTAAATAAATAATTTATTTCATCATTGGATAATGCTAATCCTTGTGATTCATTAAAGCTTTGTAATTCAGAAATACCATTATCGTTAATATTTATATAATTTAAAGGTTTTGGCGTGTGATGAATAAAAAGTTTACTTATGTCATCTTGATCAAGAAAAATTGACTCAGTCATTCGGTCATAGAATAGTTGACCTAACACTTCTTTCTCACTTTGCGATAAAGGTTTTCCAGAGTTTGTAATAAAAGAAATAGTTTTAATTCTTTCTACTCTTAACATATCAATTCCACAGCGCTGAACAATATCAGATGCCCTTGAGCTCCATGGTGAAATTGTGCCAATTCTAGGACTAATAAAAATAGTATTTTCAGGCGCCACTGCTTCTTTAATATCTTCACCATAGGTCAAAATTTGGTTAAGATTTTCTTGGTCTTTGGAAGAGAGCTCATCTTTGCTTTCTACTACGTGAAGATATGAAGAAGTTAAATTTTTAATTTCTAATATAGATTTTCTTGCATCTTTTAATAAAGATGCTTTTCTAAATTCTGAATAAACTCTCGAGCCAAAAAAGGAAGTAATAATATTTTTTTGCATTTTATCTAATTATAGTTGAGATTTTTATCTACCTTAATATTTTTAAGCAATTTAATAGAAATAATTTATTGTAATAAGAATCATTCTCATTTAAAATATCGTTTCTAAACAAACTGTAATAACAATTTTAAGAAAAATTATGAATGAATTTATTATTGTATTTCGTGAAAGTCTTGAAGCTTGCCTGATAATTGGAATAATTTACCTACTTTTAGAAAAAAATAATTTAAAAAAAGAATTAAAACAGGTCTGGCTCGCTGTCTTTTCAGCAATCGTTGCAAGTGTTGTTGTTGCTATTTCATTAAATTATATAAAAGAATCTATAGGCAATGAATCTATTAGCGCGCTATTTGAAGGTATTAGTATGTTCGTTACCGCAGGGCTGTTGTGGTATGTAATTTTCTGGCTTTCAAAACATGTAAGCCATAGAGAAGGTATGGAAAAAAAAGCTAATCAGGCTCTAGCGGCATCAGGTTGGGGTATATTTTTATTAGTATTTTTTGCAATTCTTCGGGAAGGTTTCGAAACAGCCTTATTCCTTCTTGGAAGTTTTTCTATGTCAGGAACATTTTCATATATTGGCTTCTGTGCAGGCTTAATCCTTGCTCTTTTAATTGGTTATGGAATTGTTATTCAAGGGAGAAAGATAAATTTACGTTTATTTTTTCAAGGAACTACTCTCATGCTAGCAATATTTGCTTCAGGTATGGTTGCTTTTGGAACCCATGAGATTGAAGAATTTATGGTTAAGGGCAATCATTTAGAATTGGTTGGTTTGCAGGAAGAGAAACAAATTATAAGGGCATGGGATGTATTAAAACCAACTTCAGAATTACCAGTAGATGCTAATTCTAATTTCTACTCTTATAATATAAATAATAAAAATATGTATACTCATATTTTGCATGACAAAGGCAGAGTAGGCGTCTTTTTAAAAGGATTTATCGGTTACAACAGTAACCCTAATTGGGCAGAGGTTTTCCTTTGGGCCTTATCTTTATTTTTTGGAATAAGAATGTGGCGAAAATTTTATTTCAAAAAGATAAAATCACAATAGGAATTCAAGATGATTAAAAAATTATTAGTTATTGCATTATTTTTTGTGGCTGGATGCTCACATGAAGGACATGATCATTCCTCCTCAAAAGTTTTTAAAGATGATCAATATTTAACTCACATTGGCTTAGTTAAGGGACATCTTTTTGTAGGGGTTGAGCTTTACAAAAAAGAATACTTTGAAAATGCTAAAAGACATATGAAACATCCTAAAAGTGAATTATATGCTGGCTTAATACCTACCTTTGAGGCTAAAAATGCAAATGGTTTCGCTTCTGAGTTAGAGGCTCTAGCTCTGTCAGTCGAAAATAATGAACCATTAAGCATAGTTTCCATGAACTATAAAAATCTATTAGACGTAATTAATCAAAATGAAAATTATGTAGATAGTAAAAGTAACACATTTGAAAATAAGGTTTTATTAGTAAAATCATTGTTAGAAATTGCTGCTGAAGAATATGCAATTGGCATTATAGATGGAAATATCGAAAATAAATTTGAATATCAAGATGCTTTAGGATTTACAACTGTTGCAAAAAATATTCTTAAAGATTCTGATGCATTAAGCCCATCAGAAGAAGTAAAGAGAAATATAATAATAGAAATAATAGAAAGTCTTTCCCCACTATGGCCATCACTTGTTCCAATAGAGAAAATTAATGGCGACGCAGTTAAAATCTTAAATGCAGTTAGTAAAATTGATTCACTCTAAGTAAGTATTAATTTTCTTTTTTAATATCTGCAGTCAGCCTCAATTCATCAAGATATTTTTTTAATTTTGATTTTTGAAGCATAATTTTTATATCATCAATCTTTTCATCTAAAGATGGGGGCAAACTTGGTTTAATTTCATTGAGTTGAATAATATGCCATCCAAATTGACTTTGAACTGGAGAGTCCGTTACTTCATTAACTGTCATTTTTTTTATAGCATTCGAAAAAGATTCAACCATATCGTCAGCAGTAAACCAGCCTAAATCACCCCCATTATTTTTTGAGTCTTCATCAATTGAATTTAGACTCGCTAATTCATTAAAATCACCACCTTTTTTTAAACTTTTAATTATGCCATTTGCTTTATTCTTTGTGCTTACTAGGATATGTTGTGCCTTATAATCATTTTTATTAAAGTTGCTTACCAGACTGTCATAAGATGCTTTAATTTCATTTTTAGTAATTTTATTTTGCTTGATAAAATTTTGAAGATAAGTTGTATAGATTAACTCCTTAAATGCTAATTCTGATTTAGAAAGAAAATCTGCTTGACTAGTTAAACCCTCTTTTTTAGCTTGTTGATATATCAATTCAAGATCAATAAGGCGTTTTACAATATTTTTTTCCATATCATCAGTTATTTCAATACCTTCTTTCATAACTTCATTTTTTATAAAATGAATAAGGTTTTTATTAATTAACTCATTATTTACTCGCACTTCTTTTTCTTCAGAAAATGTTAAATTTGAAAAAGTAAAAATAGTCAAACAAAGTATTTTTTTTATCATTCTTATTCTTCCTCTTTGGTAATAGCTTTAATACTTAAAGCATGAATGGTATTTGGAAATAGATCACCTAAGGCTTCATATATGATTCTGTGTCTTTCCATTCTTGATTTACCAGAAAATTTTTCACTAACAATTTTAATATTAAAATGACTGCCACCATTGTTACCAGAATGACCTCTATGCAATTCACTTTCATTATTTAAAATAAATGTTGTTGAATTTAAGAATGCTAAGCGTTTTTTTATTTCTTCTTCTATCATATTAAGGAAAGCTTTTTTTAAATGGTTTAACTTCAATTTTTTCGTAAATGCCACATAGAACAAAGGGGTCGTTATCAGCCCATTTTTTGGCATCAATCAGGGAATCAAACTCTGCAACAATTAAGCTTCCTGAAAACCCATTAGGCCCTGGATCACTTGAATCAATTGCTGGGAGTGGGCCTGCTAATAGAAGCCTTCCCTCATCCAGTAAATGCTGGAGTCTTTTTAAATGTTGAGGCCTATTAGCCAACCTTTTGTCTAAGCTCTCCTTAACATCTGTTGCATATATTGAATACCACATATTAGCTCTTATTGACTTTAGAAATATATATAGTGATTGAAATTATATAAAGAAAGAGTAGTGCAGTCATTCCAAATAATTTAAAATTAACCCAAGTATCTTCGCTGAAATTCTGAGCAATATAAATATTCAGAAAACCAAGAAATATAAAAAATAATGCTGTTGAACAGGATAAATTTTGCCAATATTGCTTTTTAAGCTCGACTTGATTACCTAGAGACATTTGTATCAAATTTTTATTATAGAATTTATTAGCAACTAATATTACCAAGCCAAAAACCCAATAGATAATTGATGGTTTCCACATAATAAAAACATTACTTTGAAAAAAAAGGGTCATACCTCCAAATACAGTTATAACTATTGCTGTAAAAATAATCATTTTCTCAATCTTTTTTTTAAATAGATACAAAAGTATTATTTGAATGTAGGTAGCAGCCATTAATGCTGCTGTAGCTAGATAAATATCGTATATTTTATAAAAAATAAAAAATAGTACAACCGGAAATAAATCAAATAAAAATTTCATGATTAAAAGTTTACCTATACCCATTAAAGAATTACTAATATAATCTATATTAACTAATGATTACCCCAAACATAGATCTCCATTCACATTCTACTATATCTGACGGACTTTTGACGCCATCAGAATTAGTTTCTCATGCCTCAGAAAGAGATGTCCAAGTTTTGGCATTAACAGACCATGATGATATTGCTGGGCTAACAGAAGCTAGGTTAGCGGCTCAAAAATTAAACATAATTTTTATCAATGGAGTTGAGATTTCAGTAACTTGGAGGAAAAGAACTCTTCATATTATTGGACTTAATTTTGACGAATCGAATACAAACCTCATCAATGGCTTAAAAAAGATACGCAGAGGGCGTGAAAAAAGAGCGGAAGGGATGGCTAATAGTTTGGGTATGGCATCTATCTATAATGCATTAGAAGGCGCTAAGAAATATACCAAACACAGCACTATAGGAAGAATCCATTTTGCTCATTTTTTGGTTTCTCAAGGCCATGCAAAAGATATTAAACATGTGTTTAAGAAATTCTTAACTCCAGGTAAGCCTGGTTATGTAGATCATGAATGGGCTTCATTAGAGGATGCAGTCTCATGGATTACAGATGCAGGAGGGGATGCAGTGATTGCTCATCCAGGGAGGTATGATATGGGTAAAAAATTATACCCATCCCTTTTATCAGCTTTTAAATCTTATGGAGGAACTGGGATTGAAGTTATGTCTGGAAGCCAGGACCCATCTCAATCAAATTATTTTGCTGAATTAGCTGAAGAGTATGGCTTATTTGCTTCATGCGGCTCTGATTTTCATGGCCCTGGTATTTCTCATAGGGCAATTGGTTTTGCTAGGGAGTTGCCTGAACAATGCAAGCCTATTTGGTTAAAATGGCCAAATATAGTAAAAGATATTCACTAGGTAAGTAAATATAGTTTCTTGTAAAATTTTTTAATGACATAGAATGGGAACTAATGGAATTAACAATTATTCAAAAAATAGCTGCATATGCAATACCTATTATTTTTGCAATCACGGTCCATGAATCTGCACACGGCTATGCAGCAAGATATTTCGGAGATATGACGGCTCATTATTTAGGTCGTATTACGTTAAACCCACTGAAGCATATCGACCCAGTAGGAACAATTATACTTCCAGCATTATCAGTTATGTTAGGAGGTATTTTATTTGGGTGGGCAAAGCCTGTTCCAGTAAATTTTTCTAATTTAAGGAGCCCAAAAAAGAATATGATGTGGGTTGCTTTAGCCGGTCCATTTTCTAATTTATTAATGGCTATTTTTTGGACATTTTTATTTGCCAGACTACAAATTTTCCCCGATAGTTCTATAATTTTTTTATCAGCTATGGCTTTAGCTGGTATTCAAATTAATCTTATTTTGATGGTATTAAATATGCTTCCTATTCCACCCTTAGATGGAGGAAAAGTTGCTATAAGTCTGTTGCCTTATCCTTGGTCAAGTCACTTGGAAAACCTAGAACGATATGGATTATTTATAATAATATTCTTACTTTTTTCTGGTGTACTGGGTAATATATTATTTCCATTAATTAATATCAGTAAGAGTATTATTTTTAGTATATTTGGTTAAAAAAGGATAACGATTAAAAATGGCAATTGATAGAGTTGTATCAGGAATGCGCCCCACTGGCAGCTTACATTTAGGCCATTATAATGGGGTACTTAAAAATTGGATTGAAATGCAGCGTGAGCAAAATTGCTTATTTTTTGTTGCAGATTGGCATGCGCTTACTACGCATTATGATACCCCTGAAATTATTGAGGAAAATGTATGGGAAATGATTATTGATTGGTTGGCAGCAGGAGTTGATCCTGCACAAGCTACAATCTTCATTCAGTCAAAAGTCCCGGAGCATGCAGAACTTCATACGTTACTGTCAATGATTACCCCACTAGGTTGGCTTGAGAGAGTTCCAACATATAAAGATCAACAAGAAAAATTGTCATCAAAAGATTTATCAACTTATGGTTTCTTGGGTTATCCATTGCTCCAAAGTGCTGATATTTTAATATATAAAGGCACCCATGTTCCAGTAGGTGAAGACCAAATACCTCACATAGAATTTACTCGCGAAGTAGCAAGAAGGTTTAACCATTTATATGGAAAAGAATTGGGCTATGAAGGCAAGGCTGAAGAAGCTATTAAAAAGCTAGGCTCAAAAAAAGGACAACTATATAGAGAATTAAGAGACGCATATCAAGAAGAGGGAGATGATCAGGCCCTTGAGGCAGCCCAAGCATTAATTGAAGAGCAACAGAGCTTAAGCTTAGGCGATAAAGAAAGGTTATTAGGTTTTTTAGAAGGTGGAGGCAAGATGATCTTGATAGAACCAGAATACAAACTAACTTCAGCCCCTAAAATGATTGGTTTAGATGGTCAAAAAATGTCCAAGTCATATAATAATATTATTTCCCTAAGAGATACTGAAGATCAAGTAGAAAAAAAGATTAAAACCATGCCTACTGATCCAGCAAGAGTTAGAAGAAATGATCCTGGAAATCCAGATGTATGCCCAGTATGGTCGTTACATAAAATATATTCTGACGAGAAAACGCAGCAGTGGGTAAGGTCAGGATGCACTCAGGCAGATATCGGTTGTATTGAATGTAAGCAGCCAGTTATTGATGGCATCTCAAAAGAACTTAAACCTATACAGGAGAGAGCAAAACATTATTTAGAAAACCCAGATATTGTAAAAAGTGTTGTAGCTGAAGGCTGTGAAAAGGCTAGGAAGTTAGCTCGAGATACTATGAGAGAAGTACGCGAAGTTATGGGTCTTAATTTGTAATGGCCGAATTAATTTATACTGAAAAATCTATACCAAAAATATATGGTGAAGATATAGAAGCACTGCCTCAAGATTTGTATATACCCCCCGATGCTTTAGAGGTTTACCTTGATTCATTTGAAGGCCCTTTAGATTTATTAATATATTTAATTAGGAAAAATAATATTGATATATTAGATATTCCTATGGCTAATTTAACCTTGCAATATATTAATTACGTAGAAAAAATGAAAGTTATTAAGTTAGAACTTGCAGCAGATTATCTTTTAATGTCGGCAATGTTAATCGAGATTAAATCAAGAATGCTTCTTCCGAAAATATCACTCGAAGATGAAGAAGATGACCCTAGAGCAGAATTAGTTAAAAAGCTTATTGAATATGAGTTAATGAAGGATGCAGCTGAAAATTTAAATGAAATGCCGCAGGTTGGAACAGATATCATGATTGCGCAATCATATTTTGAAAGAGTTACTGAGATCACATACCCAGATGTGTCTATTGATGATTTATTCGAAGCATGGAAAAATGTAATTAAAAGAGCTAAACAATTTGAGCACCATCAAATTAGTCAATCTGAACTGTCGGTTAGGGAGCATATGACAATTATTTTAAGAAAATTAAATGATAAAGATTTATTAGAATTCTCGACTTTTTTTAATTCTGAAAAAGACCCTATTCCTAAATTAGTCGTTTGTTTCTTAGCCATTCTTGAATTAACAAAAGAAGGTTTAATTAAAATTAATCAACAGCCCTCATCATCATCAATATTCCTTCAATTAAGTGAGGCTTAAATGACTCAAATAAAAAAATTAAAGGAAGTTCTTGAAGTGGCTTTATTAACCAGTAGCCAACCATTATCTATTGAAGACCTTACAAAATTATTTATAGATAAAACAGATAGATCAACAATTAGAATGTTGCTAGATGAAATAAAAATTGACTGGCAAGACAAATCAATGAGCCTTACTCAGGTTGCATCAGGATATAGATTTCAAGCAAAAGCAGACTTTACTGAATTTTTAATGCGATTGAGTCCAGACCGAGTCCCTAACTATTCAAGAGCTGTAATGGAAGTATTGGCTATTATTGCTTACCGCCAACCCGTGACACGTGCAGATATTGAAAAGATTAGAGGGGTATCGTCAAACACAAATACTTTAAGGCAGCTCATAGAGAGAGAATGGATTGATATAATTGGGCAGAAAGAGGTACCAGGAAGACCTTCTTTGTATGCTACAACAAAACACTTTCTTAATGATTTTGCCCTGAAGTCACTGTCAGAACTGCCAGAATTGAATAGTGTTTTAACACAGGAGTTATCAGATTCTAAAGTAGATGAGAGCAGAGAAGAAATTCAAGAGAATTAAATTAAAGTGCCTAAAAATCTTGTAAAAAAAAATCAAGTTACAAATAAAAATGATAGCGAATCAGGTATAAGAATTCAAAAAATGCTTGCTCAAAGTGGTGTTGGATCTCGAAGAGAGATTGAAAAAGCAATTATTGAGAAACGAATTTCTGTGAATAATATATTAGCTGAGATAGGACAATCTGTTTCATATAAAGATAGAATTATTTTTGATGGAAAATTAATTAATTTAAACTCTAATATATCTTTACCTAGAATTCTAATATATAACAAACCAGAAGGTGAGATAGTTTCTGAAAGCGACCCAAAGGGAAGGGCGACAGTTTTTGATCATCTTCCACAAATTAAGAATGCAAAATGGATTTCTATAGGAAGATTAGATTTTAATACGTCTGGGTTGTTAATTTTTACTTCTTACGGTGAATTTGCTAATAGACTTATGCACCCAAGGTATGAAATTGAGAGAGAATATTCTGTTAGAGTTCTTGGAGAGTTAACTGATAATCAAATTTCTCAGTTAAGAGCTGGAATTAGATTGGAAGATGGCCTTGCAAGATTTGAACAAATATCCCTTAAGGGCGGAGAGGGTTCAAATCATTGGTACCAAGTTATATTAAAGGAAGGCCGAAATCGCGAAGTAAGAAGACTATTTGAGTTTTTTAACATAACAGTGAGTCGCTTGATGCGAGTCAGATTTGGAGGAATTGCATTACCTACTAACTTAAAAAAAAGGAGCTATATTGAGCTTAGTGAAAAAGAAGTGCTTAATACTTTATCTAAATTTAATGTGAATGATGCTAAATTTAATAAGACTCAAATCACTAAAGTAAAAAAAAATAGAAGGTAAATTTATTTTAATATTTTTGAGATGGTTAACTTATATACATCTTTTAACGTTTCTATATCATCAATAATAACGTTCTCATTAATTTTATGTATTGATTCATTAATGGGGCCAAATTCTACAACTTGATCACATAGTTTTGAAATAAAACGACCATCTGAAGTTCCACCAGTAGTTGATATCGTTGGTTTAACTCCACTTATTTCCTCTACAGCATCCGAAAGTATATCAACCAAAGAACCTTTTTCTGTAAGGTACGGCTCACCTGAATGTTCCCAGTCGACATCATAATCTAATTGATGTTTGTTCAATATTTCTTCAAAACGGGTCTTGAGCATATCTGCTGTGCTTGCCGATGAATATCTAAAATTAAATAATATCTCCACAAATCCAGGAACAACATTTGTTGCCCCAGTCCCACCATTTATATTTGAAATTTGCCAGGAGGTCTTTGGGAAATATTCATTACCTTCATCCCAAATTGTTTTCACTAGATCATCAATTGCCGGCGCTACTTCATGAATAGGGTTCTTAATTAATTCTGGGTAAGCTATATGTCCTTGGATACCCTTAACTTTTAGTTTTGCAGATAATGAACCCCTTCTTCCATTTTTAACTGTATCACCAAATTTAGCAACACAAGTAGGCTCGCCAACAATACAGAAATCAATTTTTTCTTTTCTATTTTTTAACGCCTCTATAACTTTAACTGTTCCATCGACTGCGATACCTTCTTCGTCAGAAGTTATTAATAAACCAATAGACCCTTTATGATTTTTATTTTCAGTCAAAAATTCTTCAATACTTATTATAAAAGCAGCAAGAGATGCTTTCATATCAGCTGCACCACGTCCATAAAGCCTATCATTTTTCATTGTAGGTTTAAATGGAGGTGATGACCATTCTACTTCTGGGCCTGAAGGAACTACATCAGTGTGCCCAGCAAAAACTAAAAGGGGAGCCTCATGACCTTTTCTAGCATAAAAATTTTTGACT
>Ga0209830_10000918_pt1 | contig 27910 bp, 25 predicted proteins | sample ArcticOcean_MG_C_12_FD_187439 | JGI IMG/M metagenome (GOLD analysis project Ga0209830, IMG submission 187439) | Marine microbial communities from western Arctic Ocean - ArcticOcean_MG_CB8_130 (SPAdes) (version 2) | ecosystem: Environmental > Aquatic > Marine > Oceanic | place: Arctic Ocean...
TAAGTTGTTGTGTGCCTCGGCATAGTCAGGTTTCAACGCTATCGCTTGTGAATAGCTTGCTTCAGCCTCTTCTAATTTACCATTTTTTTGTAGTGCATAACCCAAGTTATTATGGGCCTCGGTATAGTCAGGTTTCAACACAATCGCTTGCCTATGGCTTGCTTCAGCCTCATCTAATTTACCATTTTTTTGTAGTGTATTACCTAGGTTACAATAGGCTTGGGTATAATCTGGTCTCAACGCTATCGCTTGCCTCAAACTGGCTTCAGCCTCTTCTAATCTACCTAGTTCTTGCAGTGTGACACCTAGGTTGCTGTGCGCTTCGGCATAATCAGGTTTCAACGCTATCGCTTGTGAATAGCTTGCTTCAGCCTCTTCTAATCTACCTAGTTCTTGCAGTGTGACACCTAGGTTGCTGTGCGCTTCGGCATAGTCAGGTTTCAACGCTATCGCTTGTGAATAGCTTGCTTCAGCCTCTTCTAATCTACCTAATTCTTGCAGTGTGTTAGCTAAGTTGTTGTGGGCTTCGGCATCTTGAGAATCTAATTCCACTGCTTTTTGTTTGGCAAATAATGCCTCACTCATTCTACCCATTAGTTTGAATACAGCGCCTAGCACTTTCCAGGCGAATTGATGTTTAGGAAATTCTTGAGTGATTGTTACACCTAATTTCTCAGCATCACCATAACGCCCGTTTTGATAGTGCTCTAAAAGGCTGTTTAGTTCTGCATCAGATGGTGACACATGTTCGTTGTCTTCAGCCATTTTACTTATGATTTCTAATAGTCCACAGAGTTCATAAGTTATAGCAAACAAACTCAATTAAATCAACGTCTACTTTACCCTGGATGTCACACAATAACTTGTACGTCACTCGAATATATATTTAGAGTAAAATGGCGTAATGGATATTAAAAAACTCTCTTTAGACCCATTAGTTGATAAAGCATTAAACAAAAATCTTTTTGACTTTACTACTGACGGTGAAGATATTAAATCCTATTTAAATGAACTCTTAATGGATAAAAATTTATCATTAGCATTTAAATTAATTATTTATACAGAGTCGAATATTAAACTCCATAATGATGAAAAATTAAAAGAGAGATTTATTAATTCTCTGTTAGATATTGTGTTGCAGTCCAAGATTGATAATGAGCAAAATAAAATTCCATCTTTTTTTGATAATTTTTTATTACCTTACATGCGAGAGGGGGGCACGCATGCCTCAAAAGCATATGAATGGTTTAGAAGTACCCTTTCTTCAAAGGTAAACCGCTTTAAAGATTTCAAAATACGATCAGAAGAAAATTGTGTTTATTCAAATCATCCTAGAACAAATGGTATGTCTATAGTTCTTTCACAAGGAACTCATGGAACATTTACCTGGAAAGACCATATTGTTTTTAAATCTGTATTTGATTTAGCTATTTATTCAATGTTAATAGAAGAGTTAAAGCCAGACGTAATAATTGAAATAGGGTCTGGAAAAGGGGGGAGCGCTGTTTGGTTAGCTGACATGGTAAAAATTCTAGAATTAAAGTCCGAAATATATAGTTATGATATTAATAAGCCAGATTTTAGTTACCCCGGTGTACGTTTTATTGAGTTTGATTTAAATAGTTTGAATGAGTGTATAGATTTTCCAGAAAATGAAAATTGGGTTGGTTCGAAGTTGATTATCGAAGATGCACATGTAAATATTCCTGAAGTATTAAATAAAATTGATAGCAAGGTTGGCAAGGGTGACTATTTAATAGTTGAGGATAGTGATAGCAAGCAACAAGACTTATTTAACTTCTTAAAAAATTCAAAAAATACATACTTAACAGACCAGCATTATTTAGATTTATTCGGACGGAATGGCACATCAGCAATCAATTCAATTTTCAAGATAGGCGAAGCCTAACTCCAGTTCTACCAATTACTATTTTTCAGATTTTGTTAAGATAATTCAAATTCTTTCTTTAAAAATTTAATAATTTCAGTTGATTCATAAAGCCATTCAGTTTTAGAATTTAATTTTTCTATTTTCAAGCATGGCACCTTATGTTTTCCACCCTCATTAACTAATTCAGCTTTAAAAGTTTTATTATTTTTTGCATCCTTAAGATTTATATTGAGGCTATTTTTCCTTATAAATCTCCTCACTTTCACACAAAATGGGCAGGCTTCAAATTGGTAAATTGTGAAATTTTTCGTTTCTTTGTCAATTCTATCTTGATCAATCTTTTTTCTCAAGATTGGCTTAGGTAATGTTATTAAATTTATAAAAAGAATTAATTTACCTACAAACCATCTTATTAGACTCATATTACTTCCTTAATTTTTTTTTTGGATAATATACCCTTAATCACATTTTAATGTTGCACTTTGTTTTAATTAAAATTCATGTAAGATACTTTTCGATATGATGCTCAAAAAAAATTTATCTATATTTTTAGTCTTTTTAAGTCTTTTATTTAACATACAGGCTGGCTTTACTAATGACGTTGAGCACCTTAATCATGATCATGATCATGAACAAGGAAGTTTAATTGATTGTGAGGATTGTTCTCTAAAGCATCACTTAGACAAGACAGTAAAACTTTCTAATACTTACAATTTTGATTATTTAAATCATACCAACCTTAATGACAACTATCTTATAAGCAACAATATTGTTTATACTTTCGTTGCTTATCAATCTCGAGCCCCATAAAAAAATTCTTTTAAAAAAATAAATTTATTTAACATTTTTTAGGAATTATTATGCGTAACATAATGTTTATGTGCGGCTTACTAGCTTGTACTTTGCTCCATGCTGAAGATCAGCCTGCAATAAAATTAACTGCAATGAAATTAATAGAAATACCTGTAACAGCGAACCCATTAAGCTTAACAAGCGATGAATTAGCTAATCCTGTTAAGATTTTTAGTGGGACTGAATTACAAAATAGGAAGAATTCATCTTTAGGAAGTGTATTGGGTGATGTGCCAGGCATTTCAAATAATTCATGGGGTGATAGTGTCGGTCAGCCAGTGATTAGAGGTATGGATAGTAATCGAATCAAAATACTTAATAATGGTATGGAGATTAAGGATGTATCCAACATGTCAGGTGATCACGCAGTTGCGATCGATACTTTGTCCTCAGAACAAATAGAGATTATCAGAGGTCCGGCATCTATTATTTACGGAGGTGGCGCTGTTGGAGGGATAATTAATATAATTGACCATCGAATACATAGTGAATATATAGACGGTGTATTTGGAAAATATGATCAAAATTTTGGCGGAGCAAATGACCAGTCATCAAGTGCTTTTGCTGTTGATTATGGCCACAACGATAACCTCATGTTTCATTTGGATGGGTATCGACGAGATAGTAAAAATCTTAGCATTCCAGGCTTCTCTGTTTCAAAAAGGCTAGTTGAATCAGATGATGAATTTACAAGGGATAAATATGGTAAGGATACCTTGCAAAGTTCGGATAATAAATCTGCTGGCGGTTCATTAGGGGTATCTCATTTTTTTGATGACGGATATACTGGCTTAGCTTTTTCAGGCCATCGAGTAGATTATGGTAATCCGCTTGAAGCTGGGGGTAAATTTGATCTAAATACTAATAAATATGATTATGTTTTAGAAAAAAATAAAATATCAACTCTTATTAGTAAGATGAAATTCAAGTTAGGATATAGTGATTACGATCATAAAGAACTTGAGCCTGATGGTGCGGTTGGTGCTGAATATATTGATAAGGGCACTGATGGTAAGTTAGAGTTTGTTCATTCATTCTTTAACAAGTCACCAGGTGTTTTTGGAGTTGACTTTGGGAAATCAAATTTTTCAAAAAGTCAGGGTGACCCATTAATCGCCAATAATCAGCGTAATAACCTTTCCTTTTATTTACTTGAAGATTATTTCGTTGGTAAGCATAAAGTAAGTATTGGTTATAGGCATGATTTTAATCGTTATCGATCTAATGATTTCACAAGTGATGATGGTTGTACTGTAGCTTATACCAGCACCTCAAGTTGTACGAATGAAAGTGGTACTGAGCTCTCAACCACCTTCGGTAAGACGAATAAAACTTTCAATAGTAACAACCTGACTTTAGGAACTGTCTCAGAGCTTAATAAGCAATGGCAATTGTCCTTAAATTTAAGCCATAATGAGAGAGCGCCAGCACATAATGAGCTTTATTCTTATGGGCATCACCATGCAACAGAGACGATTGAACAAGGCTCTAGGGATTTAAAAAAAGAGCGTTCAAACTCTATAGATGCTCAATTCAAATGGAGTAATCAAAGAGCTATCTTTTCTTTGAGTCCTTATTACACAGATTTTTCTAGCTATATTGGCTTATTAAATTCTGGAACAACTCAGAACCATCTTCATGAAGGAGAGGATGACAGTGAAGCATTAGCTGTTTATAAAACCTCAAATATCCCAGCAAAATTTTATGGGTTTGAAGTTCAGGGAGATTTAAGTTTAACTAATAATTATGGTTTAAATATATGGGGTGATTTTGTTAGAGCCAAAAATAAGGATGGTGGGAATCTTCCGAGAATTCCACCTGTTCGACTCGGTACAGGACTTTCTTATGAGCGAAATACTTTCAGTGGTAGTTTGGATTTAATGCATGTCTTTAATCAGACTAACATTGGTCAATATGAATTAAAAACTGATGATTATACTAATATGAAGCTTACAATGAATTACAAACTTCCTATGAATAATAATATCAATCTTTATTTAAAAGGAGACAATCTTTTAGATCAAGAAAAAAGAGATCATACCTCATTTTTAAAAGATAAAACTTTAATGGGAAGTAGGTCACTTATGCTTGGTGTAACAGGGGACTTTTAATTTAAGTATCTAACTTAAAAAGGGCTACTCTTTAGATTAGCCCTTTTTTTATAGATTTAATATTGTCTTTAATGTTTAGGTTGTCGCTTTAAATAAATAAATTATATTTTAAGGTATTCATCGTTCCGAAATAATTACAATGGTATATTAGTGCTATATAATTTGTGGGATGGGATAGTAGTTCGGTTGAAAAAACTGTGCATTACTCTAAAAATTTTTTGAGATCAAAATGGTTAATTTTGCTGAAATTGGTGTTGTGATACAAATGGCTGTAGCTCCTGCTTTTTTACTAACAGGGCTTGGCGCAATCTTAAGCGTCATGGGCTATCGTTTAGCAAGAATTGTAGATCGTTTTAGAGTGCTCAAAGAGGGGGCGAGCAAAAAAACATCAGAAATAAATAAGGAACTAAGTTCATTACTTTTAAGAGCTAAGTGGACACATTGGGCAATAGCTTTAACTACCACTTCCGCTTTATTTATATGTTTATTAATCGCTATGATATTCATTGCTACAGAGGTAAGTTTTAATTTAGATCAGTACCTCAGCATTCTTTTTATTGTGGCTATGTCATCTTTAGTGCTAGGTCTATTATGTTTTCTTCGAGAGGTTAGTCTATCAAAAGGTATAATCAAGTTATAAATTAAACAAAGATTATTATGAGTAAATTTGAGCCTTATTTGTATTACATTATTGTTTTCTTTGGGCTAATCTTGGTTTTTGGAATTTTAGTATTTATTGCTTATTATGCAACTAAGAAAAATAATAATACCAATTAATTTACATCTAAATAGTATCGAGATTAACAAATCTTTCAGATATCGATATAATTATTCTCATTCAATAACAAAATAGATGCTTACAACATGCGCAAAGTAGGATTTAGGAATAATACAAAGAAGGAAAAAGTTAAAATTCCATCCCCCGAGGAATTAAACAGCCTTTTGGCGCACTATCAAAACGGAAGACTTGAAGATGCAGAGAAATTAGCAATATTCATTACTAAGAAGTTTCCAAAGCATTCGTTTAGCTGGAAAGTCCTTGGCGCAGTGCTCAAACAAACTGGCAGAATATCTGAAGCACTGGTTGCTAACCAAAAAGCACTAGTGATTGATCCACAAGATGTTGAAGTCTATAACAACATGGGTAATGTGCTAGTAGAACTCAATAGACTAGAAAAGGCTGAAGTAGTCTTCAGACAAGCGATAGCATTGAAACCTGACTTTGCTCAAGCCTACTGCAACTTGGGCGGCACACTACAAAAAATTGGTAAATTGGAAGAGGCTGAAGCAAGCTATCGACAAGCGATAGTATTGAAACCGCAATATCCCGAAGCCTATAACAACTTGGGCGTTACACAGCAAGAATTTTCTAAATTGGAAGAGGCTGAAGCGAGCTACAAACAAGCGACAGCACTGAAACCTGATTATGCTGAAGCCCACTTCAACTTGGGCAACACACTACAAAAAATTGGTAAATTGGAAGAGGCTGAAGCGAGCTACAAACAAGCGACAGCACTGAAACCTGATTATACTGAAGCCCACTTCAACTTGGGCAACACACTACAAAAAATTGGTAAATTGGAAGAGGCTGAAGCGAGCTACAAACAAGCGACAGCATCAAAACCGAATTATGCTGAAGCCCATTATCGCTTGGGGATTATACAGCAAGGATTTTCTAAAGTGGAAGAGGCTGAAGCGAGTTTTAGACAAGCAATAGTATCAAAACCTGATTATGCTGAAGCTTTTAATAACCTAGGGAAAATACTATGGTTTAATTGCATAAAAAGCGAAACGCAGCAAGTATTGACTAAATTGGAAGAGGCTGAAGCAATATATAAACAAGCAATAGCATTGAAACCGGACTATGCTGAAGCCTTTAATAATTTAGCTGATACCTTAAAGGAACTTGGCAGACTTGAAGAGGCTGAAGCAAGCTATCGACAAGCAATAGCATTGAAACCCGACTATGCCGAAGCCCACAGCAATTTGGGAAAATTCATTTATCTTAATGGGGATATAGATTCTGCTTTAGAAAGTATAGAAAAAGCAAATCATATTAATCCTAAGTTAAGGACTAATGAGCTATTATTACGTGTTTTGCGAGCAAGACAGGCTCGCGAAAATAAAGTAGTTAGCGTTAATAATAAAAATAACTCAGATTTCGACATAGGATTAACCTCCAATCCACTTATTGTAAATAGACCAGTAGAAGCAGAGCTGATTGCTAATCTTTACGAAATGAAATCTATAGGGCTAGATAAAATGCTTACCCCACGCTTTGGAGCCGGTAGATGGTCATCACACTATCTCTTATTTGAGGATGATCGCTCTATTATAAAAACTGTAGCAGAAGATTTAAGCAATATTATGAGGAAAGCTGTTAAATCAGATATTTATATAGACGATTCTTTTTTTAATATTTTAGGCGCTGGAGGAGGATTAGTTCCTCACAACCACATTGGCCTTGTAGATAAAGATCCTGGCCTTAGTTTAACCAGCCAAAAGTATAGTCTTGTGTATTATCTTACTATAGGAAATCAAGATTCTAGCGAGCCAGGCATTTTAAAGCTTTATGATCCCAGTGAAGACATTCTTCCTTCTGTAGGGATGATAACTATCTTTCCTGCCAATAGAAACCATTCAGTAATTTATGGCGGTGAAAAAGATAGAGTTGTGATTGGGGTTAACTTTTACAGTCTCTAATCAAAAAAACCAATTGTAGATAGTTTTTTTATTTAAATCTAGAATTTTATTTGTCTAACGATCAAAATTTTATTGTTAAAGTTTAGTCAGTTTTTTTTGTTGGTAATCTAAGCATATTGTATCCATGCAAATCACGTTCAGCTATTTGTTGAATAACCATATCAACTTTATTTAATTTAATAAAATCGTAAATAAGCCTAAAGAAATATTTCTAATATTTATTTTTCGTTTTGATAGATCATCAAATTGTGGCATTAAATCGTTATGATGTACGATTGGTCCAGCAATTAACTGAGGAAAGAAAGAAACGTATGTTGCATAATGTAAGAATTTATAATCAGAGGTTTTGTTTGAATATACATCAACTAAAAACGCAATCTGTTGAAAAGTAAAAAAGATATCCCTAGCGGAATAATGAGATTAAGAGAGCTTATTTTTTGTGAGAATAAATCATTATAGTTTTCGATGAAAAAATCAAAATGTTTAAAATATAGAAGTAATAATAAATTAAAGCCAATACCAATAAAAAGAACAAGTTTCTTTTTATTGGATAACTTACTTAAGAACTTACCAATTTGAAAGTTAATGAAAATAGAGGTTAGTAGAATTGGCAAATACTTTATATCCCACTAAGAATAGAAAAAAAGTGAGGCGGCTAATAATCATAATAATTGTAAATCATTATTTTTAATTCTAGATAATGCGAAATAACCTATAAATACGATAGGTAGAAAAAATAGAATATAAATATAACTTGAAAATATCAAGGCAGAATCCAATTAAAAATTTAGCTATTGCTAAGTTATATTATGTTACGACTTTCTTAACCGTTTTATTATAAATTATGAATCGTATTTATTTCCAAAATGAGATTATTAATTTTTATAAATGATATGATTAAACTTTAAAAAGAATAGCGGAGAAGACTGAAAGATGCAAAATGAATTTAATTACCTAAAAAAAGAGTTCCCGATATTATTCAAAGATATTGTATTGCATCATAAAGCAGTGAATAAGGTACTAACTTTTTGCGATGATGAAAATCAATATTTATTATTTACAGGTAAGTATTCTGAAGTTAATGGTGGAAAAGGTATCACTGATGAACTAGAAACTTATGTTGTAAATTTTTTAATAGAGACTTATAAATGTAAAGCTTTTGCAAGAGCTGCTGCTTATGCTTTAGAAGATCAAACGTCATTTATTGGTTACGATTTTAAAAGTATTGATGATGATAAATGGTCACAACAAAATATTTTTCATTTAGATGATGAAGGTAAAGTGACAGATGTTGATGACAATTTTAGTAATAGTAGCGATAAGAATAATATATGCCCAATTGTAAATTCTTATTTTGAAGGCATTGATTTCCCTAAAGACACTAAAGAATTCCTAACTAATTTATATGAGCAAGTAAAGCCAGGGCTTCAAATAGTTAAATTAAAAAAATAATCTAACAAATTTAATCAGCCCATGGACGATTGCATTTATACATTGAGAATGTAGCTTCACCTAGTTTAGGAGTTTTATCTTTCATAAGCGTATTGGCTCTAACTGAAACTGCACTGTTCTGTGCCAGCTGCAATAAATCTCTATCAATATTTTCTTCACTTCTTTCAACATAAGCAATTTCTGCAAGAACACTTACATCAACTGTTCCTCTTGAGGCACAACCCGTCGGCTTTTCTTTTACCAATAATACTTTATCTGCTCCATCTTTGATGTCTATATATTTTGCACATCCAGTTATCAATAAAAAAGATAAAGATATTAATAAACTATTTATAATTATTTTTTTAGTGCCCATTTGAATTGCCCCTATTTTATTTATTTATTTTTCTTTTTTAGTATTTAAAGATGTTTTTTCATTTTCGCCTGGATCGGTAATAGTCCTTAAATAGTCTTGATGCTGAATAAAGAAGTCTACTTTATATTTTTCTTTAATATCTTCAGATGGTACATGGGTAGGAACTACTACTTGCTTACCTTTTTGCCAATTCCCAGGAATGGTCACATCATATTTTTTAGCTAACTGGAGGGCATCAATGATTCGAATAATTTCGTTGAAGTTTCTACCAATATTTTTAGGATAAGATAGAATTGTTTGAATTGTTTTATTTGGATCAATTATAAAAACAGATCTAATGGTAGATTTATTGGCATCTCCAAACACACCTTTACTTGGTTCAGCTTTAGGGTGATACATTCCATAAGCGGTTGCTATCTTTAACTCCTTGTCTGCAAGGATTGGATAATCAAGATCAGGTCTCATCAAGCCTATAGTTATTATGCCTTTTTTGTCTGTTCTAATTAAATTTTTATATTTATCAATATGAGATACCCACTCTAAATGATCCTCGAGACTATCAGCACTTAAGGTAATTATTTTTGTTTGTCTTTTTTTAAATTCTGGCTGAAGAAATGCAAGCTCAGCTAATTCAGTTGTGCATATAGGAGTAAAGTCCCCAGGGTGAGAAAACAAAATCGTCCATTTATTATCACTCCATTCATGGAAGTTAATTTCACCTTTGGTTGACTGAGCAAAAAAATTAGGGGCCTTATCTCCAATCTGAAGCGCGTAGGTGTTCCCTGAAAAAATAAAAATTATTAGCCAGCATAATTTTTTAATTGCAATCATTCAATTTACCCTAATAACTCGTCTCTTATTACAGCAAAAGCTGAAATTGCTTTATCTAAATCTTTTTTGCTGTGAGCTGCTGAGATTTGAGTTCTTATTCTTGCTTTATCTTTTGGCACCACTGGAAAGAAAAATCCTATTGCATATATACCTTTCGATAACAATTTTTTACTCATATCCTGCGCTAAGTTTGCATCACCTAACATTACAGGCACGATCGGATGATCACCTTCATCAACTGCAAAACCAGCTTTTTGCATTCCTTTTCTGAAGTAATGTGTATTATGCTCTAGACGATCTCTTAGTTCTGTATTGCTTGTTAACATTTCAAGCGCTTTAAGTGTTGCAGCACATATTGAAGGAGCTAGAGTATTTGAAAACAAATAAGGTCTAGATCTTTGTCTAAGCATATCAATAATCTCTTTTCTTCCTGAAGTGAATCCTCCAGATCCACCACCTAATGCTTTACCAAAGGTGCTAGTAATAATATCAACGCGGTCCATTACTCCTCGATATTCGTGAACACCACGACCCGTCTTACCCATAAAACCAGTGGCATGACAATCATCATGATGAACCATTGCATCAAATTCATCGGCAAGATCACAAATCTTATCCAGCTGAGCTATGGTGCCATCCATTGAGAACACTCCATCAGTGGTAATTAGAATCCTTCTAGCACCATTTTTTTTGGCTTCAGTTAGCTTATCCCTCAAGTCGGACATATTATTATTTTTATAGCGATAACGAGCTGCTTTACAAAGACGAACCCCATCTATAATTGATGCGTGATTAAGTTCATCTGAAATAACTGCATCTTCGTTTGTTAAGATTGTTTCGAATAGTCCAGCATTGGCATCAAAACATGCTGCATATAGAATAGTTTCTTCCATACACAAGAATTCACTTACTTTTTTTTCTAGTGTTTTATGGATTGTCTGAGTACCACAAATAAATCTAACTGAAGCTAACCCAAAACCCCATTTATCATAACTAGCTTTTGCAGCCTCAATAATTTCTGAGTTATTAGCTAAACCCAAATAATTATTGGCACACATATTAATTACTTTACTTCCATCACTTAAAGTAATTTCACTTTTTTGATCTGAATTAATATATCGCTCGGTTTTCCATAAGCCGGCAGCTTTAATATTATCTAAATCGCTGGCAATACTATCTCTTGTCGCTCTAAAACTCATCAATAATTCCTTATTATTTTATGTTTCCCAATTAAGTATAACTTTCCCTGATTTTCCTGACCGCATCACATCAAAACCTTCTTGAAATTCATTAAAGTTAAAGCGATGGGTAATAATTTTTTCTAATGGCAATCCGCTTTGAACCATCATTGAACCTTTATACCATGTTTCAAAAATTTCACGACCATAAACACCTTTAATAGTGAGGCCTTTAAAAACGACTAAATCCCAATCAATTCCTGATCCTGCTGGCATTATTGCAAGCATGGCAATGTGGCCGCCATTTATCATTTTACTAAGCATGTCAGAAAAAGCTTTTGGGGAGCCAGACATCTCCAGCCCAACATCAAATCCTTCAAAAATCCCCAAAGACTCCATTAATTCTTTTGATATTGAATCTTTTTGAACATTAACAGTAATAACCTTAGGTAAGATTTTTTTTATTAAATCAAGGCGATATTGATTTATATCTGTGATTACAATATTTCGTGCACCAGCATGACTTGCAACCATTGCTGACATCATTCCAATTGGCCCTGCACCTGTAATAAGCACATCTTCACCAACCATATTAAAAGACAGTGCTGTATGAACAGCATTACCATAAGGATCAAAACAGGCTAGAAGATCGGTTGACATTTCGCGACTAGGTTTAAATATATTTTTTGCAGGAACTGATAGATACTCTGCAAAAGCACCAGTTCTATTAACACCAACCCCGATTGTATTTGGACATAAATGTATTGTTCCTGCCAAGCAATTTCGACAACGACCACAAGTTATATGACCCTCGCCTGAAACAATGTCCCCAACATTTAAGTCTGATACATTAGAACCAAGCTCCACAATTTCACCGGCGTATTCATGGCCAGTTATCATTGGAATAGGAATAGTTTTCTGAGCCCACTCATCCCAGTTGTAAATATGAATGTCTGTTCCACAGATAGCAGTTTTCTTTATTTTGACTAGGACATCATTATTACCAACTTCAGGCTCGGGCATGTCTTCAAGCCATATACCTTCTTTTGCATGTCTTTTTACTAAGGCTTTCATTAATTCCCCATTAAATAGTTACATTAGAAATTTCTAAGAGGTTACCATTTTATTTAATTAAAATTAAAATGATAGTAATATTTTTTGAGTACTTTAAAGTATTATATAGAACCAAATGACTTATTTAATGGCTTAATATCTTATGAATTCAATTATAAAAAATATACCACCTTTAATTCTATTTGTTTTCTGTATTTTTTCAATCCCAAATAGTTGGGCCTTGGAAAATTATGTTGGGGAGTTATTCAAAACTGATCAGACTATTTCACTTTATACGGCTACCCAGGCAAAAGATGAGGAAGCAAAAAAAGAAGAAATAAACTCTATTTTTTGGAAAATTACTGACCTTGAGGGTAAAGAACATTATTTATTTGGCACGATTCATACAGATGATAACCGGGTGTCAAATTTCAAACCCATTGTTGAAGAAAAACTAAAAGAGATCGATATTTTTGTTATGGAGGCGGATGAGATTATTGATAGATCAATACTCCAAGTTGATCCTAAATTATATGATGGCCGTTTAAGTGAAGAAGAGTTGGAAAAAATTAACTTATTAGCAGACTTCCATACAATGTCTCGGGAATATATTTTATCAATGAAGCCATGGATTTTAGCTGTTATTTTTGACTCCCCAAGACCTATAACCCCTTTCAATCAAGATAATTTATTAAAATCTAAAGCTGAAGATTTTATGAAGATTACTCAGGGGCTCGAAACACCTAGCGAGCATTTCAAAGCTCTAGATAAGTTTACGATTGATGAACAAATAGATTTATTGAAAGCAGTATTAAAAAAAGATCTTCAGCAAAAAGAGAAAGATTACGAATTATTATTATCGGCCTATCTATCTTTTGACACAGAAAAAATTCTTAATACTGATATGCTAATAACTAAAAGTCTCGTTTCTAAAGATACTTGGGAAAAAATGGAATACTATTTTCTAACCAGAAGAAATAAGTTTTTTGCTGAAAGAGCTAAGGAATTAATAAAGGGTAATAGAATCTTTATTGCCGTTGGTGCATCCCATTTGGGGGGTGAGACTGGTTTGCTTAATCAATTTAAAGAGGCTGGCTTTAAATTAACACCAATGCAAGCGTTAGATTGATATCTCAATCATATGGAATAATGAGCGTATGAATGAAAAATTAATTGAATCAAAGGATAACCCTTTTTTTAAAAAATTAAAAAAAATTTACTCTAGCTCGTCTTTTAGAAAAAATCAAAAGCAGACTATTTTAGATGGTCCTCATTTAATACAGTCTTTTTTTCAACATAGCATTCCAGTAGCAATTATCAAAGATTCAAGCATTGTTAGCTCTGAGGTAGAAAATTTAATTTCAAGTCTTAATTGTCCTTGTTATTCTTTAAGCCATGAATTATTTGTCCACCTAAGCGAACTTAAAAGCTCTACTGGCATTTTGGCGCTTGTAGACATTCCAAAAACAAAGATTTCAAAATCTAATGGTCTTGTTTTGTTATTGGATGGAATTCAAGAACCGGGAAACTTAGGCAGCATTTTAAGAACTGCTAAAGCAACCAATACTAATTCTATAATCCTGTCTAAAACGTGTGCTGATTTATGGGCCCCAAAAACATTAAGAGGTAGTCAAGGTGTTCAATTTTCTCTTGAGTGTAGCGTTGAACAAGATTTAAATGAGTGGATCTTGAATTACGAGCACGATGTGATGGCATTAACTTCGAGTGGTGAATCGCTATTTAAAAAAACACTTAATTCAAATATGGCAATTCTAGTCGGCAATGAAGGAAATGGTATTTCGAAGAAATTATTTAAAAATATTACTGGAACTATATCTTTACCTATGCACAAAGAAGTCGAATCAATTAATGTGGGGGCAGCTGTCAGTGCATTTATGTACGAGCATTATCGACAATTAAGCATTGAGTAGGACTTAATTCAATGCTACTTATTTTTTGAAATGGCTTAGTATCCCAGTTACCTGATGCATACTTAAGTATTTCTTCAGGGCTTCCGTCTTCAATATTTTTTTGAATTTTTTGTTTGAGAAACTTAAGCCCTTCAACAAGTATTGCAGATAAATTATTACTATTTAATTTATCCCCATTACCTTTGCTTAATTTTCGATTATTTATTAAAGCAATCGGTACATGCATATAAGTTTTTTCTGAAAAGTTTAAAATATTAGTTATACAATGTTGTTTGATTGTTGAATTTAGTAGGTCGGCTCCTCTAACAATATTATTTACTGATTGTAATTCATCATCAATTACTACAGCAAATTGATATGCATATAGCTGGTCAGATCTTTTAATTATAAAATCACTGATTGAATTATTAATATTGTGGAACTGAGGTCCTTGAGCTCTATCAATAAAATTACTTGATTTATAATTTGCAATCAACCTAATAGACGATGTATTTGATGGCGGATGCTGTTTATTTCTACAATTATTGTTATATATTAGCTCATCAGCATCAGATTGATTTGATTCTAAAATTTTTTTTCGACTACAGCGGCAATTATAAGTAAGGCTTTTCTTCTTTAATATTTCAAGGATATCCTTATATTCCTCAATGTTTTCACTTTGCCTAGATATTTTATCATCCCAAAATAACCCTAAATTTTCTAGGCTTTTAAGGATGGCTGATTCAGCACCTTCTAAAACTCTAGGCGAGTCAATATCATCAATTCTTACTTTCCATTTCCCATTGTTATGTTTAGCATCCAGATAGCTAGCCATAGCAGTAATAACAGAACCAAAGTGCAGTGGACCGGTGGGTGAGGGTGCAAATCGTCCGATATACAAATTAACTTTCTCTTTGTGGATATGGAGGGACGTACCAATCTGTTAAGGTTTTTCCTGATATTGTGAGCTGACAATCTAGTCTACTATCATTGTCAGCGCTAACATTAAAGCTATAAATTCTTTTAATAGATGGCCAATTCTCTAAAGTTCTGACTAAAGTAATCTTACTACAATGAACTGTATCGTCTAATAATTGCAAATTAAATTGTTTAGCAATATTTTTACCATGAAAAATAGCTAATTCTCTTTTGGTCGCAGTTTCAAACCAAAAATAAACTAGCAGAAAAATTAAAAAGATAAAAAAATAATCGAGCATAGACTCTTGATGAGAAACCCTTTTGTTATTGAATCATTAATGGTTAAAATTGCACTAAATTAATGCATTTTTATTTTATTTGTTGCATATTTACCAAAATTTTACATTAAATTATAGTAACAAAATTAATTTTGTGGATAATCAATTTTAATTTAAATATTAGGAATTAGATTGATGGAAAATTTAGTAGATCAAAGTAATGTCCTCTTCATACTTTTAGGGGCAATTATGGTGCTAGCAATGCATGCTGGTTTTGCTTTTTTAGAAGTTGGGACGGTAAGAGAAAAAAACCAAGTTAATGCGCTAGCTAAAATCATGGCTGATTTTTCAGTATCTACAATAGCCTATTTTTTTATTGGCTACAGTCTTGCTTACGGAGTTAATTTTTTTGATGCTGCATCTGCGTTAAGTGAAAAAAGCGCTTACGAATTAGTTAAATTCTTTTTCTTACTAACTTTTGCTGCTGCAATTCCAGCAATTATTTCTGGAGGAATTGCTGAAAGAGCTAAGTTTAATCCCCAAATTATTGCATCATTTCTTTTGGTAGGTTTTTTATATCCATTTTTTGAGGGAGTGATTTGGAATGGAAACTATGGTTTTCAAGAATTTTTAACTAATAGTTTTGGAGCTCCTTTTAATGACTTTGCAGGATCTGTCGTTGTTCATGCAATGGGTGGATGGATTGCCTTAGCAGCTGTAATTTTATTAGGGGCGCGGCATGGGAGATATTCAAAAGACGGTAAATTAAATGCATTTCCACCTTCAAGCATACCTTTCCTAGCTCTCGGTTCATGGATACTGACTGTAGGATGGTTTGGGTTCAATGTAATGTCCGCCCAAACTCTAGAGGGTGTAACTGGCTTAGTAGCTGTTAACTCTCTTATGGCTATGGTTGGAGGCACTCTTGCCGCACTAATAGTTGGCAAAAATGATCCAGGTTTTCTTTACAACGGACCGTTAGCAGGTTTAGTTGCTGTATGCGCAGGTTCCAACCTATTTCATCCTTTAGGAGCGCTTGCAACTGGAGCAATAGCAGGGGTTTTGTTTGTTTGGACATTCTCACTGACTCAGAATAAATGGAAAATAGATGATGTATTAGGTGTATGGCCTTTACATGGAATATGTGGAGCTTGGGGCGGTATAGCTGCTGGTATATTTGGGTTAACTTCACTTGGGGGCCTTGGAGGAGTATCTTTTTACTCACAACTAATTGGAACTTTGGCAGGTATTATTGTAGCCTTCTTAGGGGGTTATATTATTTACTCAATTGTTAAAAATACAATGGGTATTCGACTTACTGAGGAAGAAGAATTCAATGGTGCGGATATTACTATCCACAAAATAAATTCAGTTTCAAGCGATAAGTAATTAACTCTGTTCTTTGTCGTGCTAAAATTTAGCATGTCAAAGATTCATGTAATTATTCCTGCAGCAGGATCTGGTTCGAGGATGGGTCAGGAAGTACCTAAACAATTTTCATTTTTTCATGGAAAAACTTTAATTGAATGGGTTGATTTTATTTTTTCAAATGTTGCAGTTGTTGATACCATCTCGATTGCATTTAATTTGCATGAAAGGAATCATGTCGAGAATTCTAATTACACTTTTTCCCATAAAACGAAAATTTATTACTCTGGCGGCGGCACCCGATCAGAGACTGTGTTAAATACACTTAATTTAATAGAAAGTTTCACTTCTGATGGTGATTGGGCTCTTGTTCATGATTCGGCAAGGGTAGGTATTACGGAGACTTTTATTAATTCATTTATTAAAGAAGTGTGTCAGGATAGTGTAGGAGGCATAGTCGCTATACCATCTGTAGACACAATCAAAAGAGTAGATCAGTCAAAAAAAATTATTAAAACGGAAGATCGTGACACTTTGTGGTTAGCGCAAACGCCACAAATGTTCAAATATAAAAAATTAATTGAAGCTCTTAAAAAATTTAATGGAACGCCTACAGATGAAGCAGAAGCAATTGAATGTCTTGGCTTAAAACCGATGGTTTATAAAGGTTTGATTACCAACTTTAAGATTACCTACCCGGAAGATTTAATAAATATGAACCAGATTTTTAGTACGATCATTAAAGGAAAGATAGATGGCTAGAATAGGACAGGGCTTAGATGTTCATAAATTTGTGTTGGGTAGACCATTAATTATTGGCGGGGTAAAGATTGATTATGAATATGGTTTAGAAGGTCATTCAGATGCTGATGTATTAATTCATGCAATAATAGATTCTTTATTGGGGGCGGCAGGACTTGGCGATATTGGTCAACATTTTCCAGATACTGATGAAGTGTTTAAAGATATCAATTCTCGTAAACTCTTAAGAACTGTGGTTGAGAATTTAGAATCAAATAATTATGCTATTGGCAATATTGACGCAACAATTATATGCGAGACTCCAAAAATGCAGCCATACATAAATCAAATGACTACTAACATTTCTGATGATTGTAAGTGTGGTTTGAATGATATTAATATCAAAGCAACCACCACAGAGAGATTAGGTTTTATTGGTAGATCTGAAGGTATAGCAGCACAAGCAATTTGTTTAATTAAGGCGCTTTAATTATATTCCTTTAATAAAACAATTACCGCACCACTTCCACCATCATGCTTAGGAGCTTGAGCATAAGCTATAACTTCATCTTTTTGAGCCAACCAATTTTTAACTTTATTTCTTAATACAGGTTCTTTATTTTTAGACCCAATACCCTTCCCATGAATTATTCGTATACATCTTATGTGTTTTTTTTTGCACTGATGAATATAATCTACAATATAAGATTTTGCTTCTTGAGACACCATTCCATGAAGATCGATCGATCCTTGCACTACCCAGTAACCTTTTTTTAATTTTTTTATGATATCTGATGAATGTCCAGGACTTAGAAATAATAAACCATCTTCCAACATCCCATCTTCATAAATATAGTCATCACTTAACGAATCAAGCAATACTTTTTTTTCATCTTCTAGAAATTTATTAGCAATTGGCTTTGGTTTAGGCTCAGTAATGTAAGCCTCAATAGTTTTAGATTTTATTTTAAGGGGCTTAACATTTTTCACGGCCTCTTTAAAAAGTTTTTTCTCATCATCCTGCATGGTTGGCAAGAAACCTTTCAGCATCAAGAGCGGCCATACATCCAGTGCCCGCACTTGTAACAGCTTGTCTGTAAATATGATCTTGAACATCGCCAGCAGCAAAGATGCCTTTTATACTGGTTGCTGTAAAGTTTCCTTCTCTGCCAGAATTTGTAACGATATAACCATTTTCCATCTCTAATTGACCTTCAAAAATATCCGTATTTGGTTTATGCCCAATAGCAATAAAAACTCCTTGTAATTTAATTTCTTTCTCTTCATTAGACTTTACATTTTTAATTTTAATTCCAGTTACACCTGAATCATCTCCAAGAACCTCACTAAGCTCATTAAAAAGTTCTAAATTAATTTTGCCTTCCTTAACTTTTTCATGAATTTTATTCATTTCTATCATTTCAGCTCTAAATTCATCACGCCTATGAATTAGCGTTACTTTTTTTGCAATGTTTGCTAAATATAAGGCTTCCTCAATTGCAGTACTTCCGCCACCTACCACTGCCACCTCTTGATTTTTATAAAAGAACCCATCACAAGTTGCGCAAGCTGAAACTCCTTTTCCAAGGAATTCGGTTTCACTTTTTAACCCAAGATACTTTGCTGAAGCACCAGTCGATATTATTAAAGCATCACATGTGTACTCCTCATTATCACCAACGAGTGTAAATTTACCTTCTTTTAATTTACATATATTAATATGATCAAATACTATTTGAGTATTAAATCTTAATGCATGTTTTTCAAATCTACTCATTAGATCAGGACCCATTACACCATCTGCATCTGCAGGCCAGTTATCTACATCAGTTGTAGTCATTAACTGTCCTCCCTGAGCTATACCCGTTATAAGTAATGGGTTAAGATTTGCTCGTGCTGCATAAACTGCAGCTGAATAACCGGCTGGACCGGAACCTAAGATAATGAGACGCGAATGTTTCGACATAATATAAAGTTTCCAGAGTCAAATTTAAAACGTAATTCTAGTTTACACTGACCATCAAATCAATTAATAATAATGATTTAAATAGACAATTATTTAAATCATTTTAATTAGTTTTATTAATCTTTTATTTTAAATTTTTTTGTGTTGCATTTTTGTGTTGCAAATAAACCTTATTATTATATTTATTTGCTCAATTACTTAGTACAAAGACAAAAGAAAAAAGATTTTTATATGAGTTCAATTTTAGATTTACCCTGATATAATTTAATATATATTTCATTGAGTATCCTTAATTGTTTGCACGACATAAATCAAAAAATAACAAGAATTTAACTTTAGCTAAAAACGTCCCTAGAGATTTAGCTAGCAGAGTTATTAGGGAAGCTTCTTGGTTCAGCTTGTTATTTATTGGTTTATATATAACTCTTGCATTAATTAGTTATTCAGGAGTTGACCCATCTTTTTCCAATAGTATAGAAGCAAGTAAAAATATAAATAATTTAGCTGGAATAAGTGGTGCCTATTTTTCTGATTTATTTTTAAATCTCTTTGGCTTGTCAGCTTGGTGGCTTGTATTTTTAAGTTTATATAGCATTTTTTTAATTTATCCTAGAATTGAAAATGAAAATTACGAAATAAAGCATCTGTTAATTATCCATTATTTTGGCTTCCTACTCCTTCTTTTATCATCATCAACTTTTGAAGCTGGATATGCGATTAATTTTTCAGCACAATTACCTTCAGATCAAGGTGGTATTTTAGGGATTAGTATTTATCATTTTTTAGAGAGAGCCATGGGGTATATTGGCACATTAGTATTTTTAGTGATTTCATTTGCTATTGGCTTCAGTTTATTTACTGGCTGGTCCTGGATAACAATTTCTGAGAATATCGGAAATTTTATTTGTAACCTATGTATAAAAACTGTTGATAAAATTGTTGATTGGCAAGACCGAAGAGAGGGTAAGAAGTTTGAAAAACAAAGAACTTCTTTTATTGAATCTGAAAGAAAAAAACTTGAAGATCGTGACCCTGTCAAAATATTAGATATAAAATCACCAGCTAAAGAAAGTGTAAGAGTAAAAAAAGAGAAACAAATTAATTTATTTGGTGACTCAGATTCATTATTGCCACCTTTAAATCTCCTAGATCAACCAGCAACTCAAGTATCAGTTCAATCGCCTGAAACCATTGAATTCATATCGCGATTAATAGAAAAAAAATTATTAGATTTTGGTATCGAAGCTAAAGTTATCTCAGCTCAGCCTGGTCCAGTAATTACTCGTTATGAATTTGAGCCAGCAGCAGGAGTCAAGGGCAGTCAGGTTATAAATTTAGCGAAGGATTTAGCTAGAGCATTGTCAGTTGTAAGTGTTAGAGTCGTTGAAACTATCCCTGGAAAAACCTGTATGGGGCTAGAAATTCCCAATCCTGACAGACAAATTGTATATCTTTCAGAAATTGTAAGTTCAAAAACTTTTGCTGACACACCAGCTTTGTTGTCGGTCGCGCTAGGTAAAGATATTTCTGGAAAACCAGAGATTGCAGATGTTTCAAAAATGCCCCACATATTGATTGCAGGAACTACTGGTTCTGGCAAGTCTGTTGCAATTAATGCACTTGTTCTCAGTTTTTTATACAAAGCAACTCCTGATAAAGTTAAAATGATTTTGATCGACCCTAAAATGTTGGAATTATCAGTTTATGAAGGAATCCCTCATCTGTTGTCCCCTGTTGTTACAGATATGAGGCAGGCAGGAAATGCTCTAAATTGGTGTGTTGCAGAAATGGAGAAAAGATATAAGTTAATGTCTGAATTTGGAGTTAGGAATCTAGCTGGTTTTAATCAGAAAATAAAAGACTCCCAGGAGAAAGGGGCTCCGTTAACCAATCCATTCTCACTAGACCCTGAAAACCCTGAGGTATTAGAAGAGCTCCCATTGATTGTTATTGTAATTGATGAACTTGCAGATTTAATGATGACAATGGGGAAAAAGATTGAGGAGTTAATTGCAAGGCTTGCACAAAAAGCTAGAGCTTCTGGCATACATTTGGTTTTAGCTACACAAAGACCGTCGGTCGATGTTATCACTGGATTGATAAAGGCAAATATTCCCACCCGAATAGCATTTCAGGTTTCAAGTAAAATTGACTCTAGAACAATTCTAGATCAGATGGGGGCAGAAACATTACTGGGTAAAGGGGATATGTTATATATGCCTCCTGGAACAAGTTATCCTAATAGAATTCATGGGGCTTTCGTTTCTGATCAAGAGGTACATAAAGTGGTCAATTTTCTTAAAGCAAAAGCTGAACCTAATTATATAGATGAAATACTTAACCCAAATGATAGTAATAATAATATTTTAGGAGAGTCAGGACCGTCAGGTGAGAAGGACCCACTTTATGACGAAGCTGTTGAAATTGTTCTTAGAACGAAAAAAGCTTCAATCTCCTATGTACAAAGAAATTTAAGAATAGGGTATAACCGTGCAGCCAGAATTATCGAGGATATGGAAAAAGCTGGATTAGTAACTCCTATGCAAAATAACGGAAATCGAGAAATAATTGCAAATAATAATGATGATTAGATTCCTTATTATTTTATTGTTTTGTTTACCTGTATTCGCTAATCCAGATTCTAAGCTATCAAATATACTTAATGAAATGAATTCACTTACTGGTAATTTTAAACAGAAAGTTTTAGATCAAAACGGAGCAATCCTTCAGGAAGTTTCAGGCCAATTTTTTTTTAAAAAACCAAATTTATTTAAATGGAATTACTTAAAGCCTTCAAAAAGCCAACTAATAAGTGATGGCGAGTTATTGTATTTATATGACCCCGATTTAAAACAAGTTGTCATCAGTCAATTAAAAAAGTTAGGTGGAGTTAGTCCGGCAATGTTATTGGTAAATCCCGATATAAAAAGTCTTTTTGAAGTTAGCATTATTCAAGATAAAAAAGGAATTAATTGGTTTAAAGCTGTACCTAAAGAGACGGAAAAAGCAAATTTTAAAGAAGTATTTCTTAACTTTTTTCAAAAAGAATTAAAAGGGATGAGGATTGTTGATGGTTTTGATAATATAACTGAAATTGAATTTATTAAAGTTAGCCGTAATACAAATATTAACGAGGCTATCTTTTTATTCAATACACCTGAAGATATCGATGTCATAAGAAACTAGATGGATACTCAATCATCAATCCCTTTAGCTGAAATTCTAAGACCAAAAGAAATTGGTGATATTGTTGGTCAAGACCACATTTTAGGTGCTGACCAGTCACTTAAAGTAGCTATTGATTCAGGAAATTTACCTTCAATGATTTTATGGGGTCCACCAGGAGTTGGTAAGACAACAATTGCAAGAGTAATAGCAAACAATGTTGATGCTCAGTTTATAGCTCTTTCAGCAGTTTTATCTGGCGTTAAAGAAATAAGAGAGTCGGTTGAGAAAGCTGAATTTGTTGCTGAGCAACACAATAAGAAAACTATACTTTTTGTCGATGAAGTTCATCGCTTTAACAAAAGTCAACAAGATGCTTTCTTGCCACATATTGAATCAGGGCTAATAATTTTTATTGGGGCAACTACGGAAAACCCTTCATTTGAAGTTAACTCTGCTTTATTAAGTAGGTGTCAAACATACGTTTTAAAAGCTCTTTCAGCAGACTCGCTAACAATGATTGTTAGTAAAGTAATCGATGAATATGAGAAACTATCGATAGATGATTTAGCTAAAGAGATGATGCTTACTTATGCAAATGGCGATGCCAGACGATTAATAAATTTACTTGAGATGCTTATTAACTCACTAAAGCCCAAAGTGGATGGCATCATCAATAAAGAACTGGTTGATAAAATAATATCCGATAAAGTCAGAAGATTTGACAAGGGCGGCGAGCAGTTTTACGATCAGATATCAGCAATGCATAAATCTGTTAGAGGTTCCAATCCAGATGCTTCAGTTTATTGGTTGCTAAGAATGATAGATGGAGGGGCGGATCCTCTTTATCTTGCAAGAAGAATAATAAGAATCTCAATTGAAGATATTGGGTTAGCAGATCCAAAGGGTCAGACAATAGCTTTAGAGGCTTACCAAATTTTTGAGAGATTAGGTTACCCTGAGGGCGAATTGGCTTTAGTAAATGCTGTTTTATACTTGTCCTTGGCTCCTAAAAGTAATGCATCATATATGGCATATAATAAGACCAAGGCATTTATTAAAGAGCATCAGCAGTTTGATGTTCCTCTTTATTTAAGAAACGCACCAACTAAGTTAATGGAAAATTTAGATTACGGAAAAAACTATCGTTATGCGCATAATGAACCAGATGCATATGCCGCTGGTGTAAAATATTTTCCTGATGAAATGAACCCAATAAAATTTTATAATCCAACAAGTCGTGGTTTAGAGATTAAGATAAAAGAAAAATTAGACTATTTAAACTCATTAGATGACTCATATAAAAATAATCAGGAAAAAAAATGATTGATATAAATTTATTGCGGGAAGATAGCAAAGCAATCGCAAGATTACTTAAAGAGAGAGGATTCGATTTAGATATTGAAAAATATGAATCCTTGGAAAAAGATAGAAAAGTGATACAAGTTAAAACTCAAGAACTTCAAGGACAACGAAATCAATTTTCTAAAAATATTGGTATTGAAAAAGGTAAGGGTAATGATCCTTCTGATTTGATGGAGCAAGTAAATATTATTGCTGAAACATTAAAGGAATTGGAAAATCAATTATCTATAATTCAAATATCACTAAATCAATTCTTACTTAATATTCCTAATATACCTCATGATTCAGTCCCAAATGGGAGCTCCGAAAAAGATAATTTAATTGTAAAAGAATTCGGGAAGCCCCAAAATTTTACTTTTGAAATTAAAGATCATGTAGATGTGGGATTAAATCATGGTTTAGATTTTGAATTAGGAAGTAAGCTATCAGGAGCAAGATTTGTCTCCATGAAAGGAGGTATGGCAAAGCTTCATAGAGCGATTGGACAGATGATGTTAGATGTTCAAACCCAAGAGCATGGTTATGAAGAGTGCTATACACCATACTTAGTTAATGAGGAATCATTAATTGGTACTGGTCAGCTCCCTAAGTTCTCTGAAGATTTATTTAAAACAAGCAAGGGAGATGAAGACTCTCTTTATCTTATTCCAACAGGCGAGGTCCCTTTAACAAATTTTGTAAGAGATATTATAATTAATGAAAATGACTTGCCATTAAAGTTCACAGCGCATACGCCTTGCTTCAGATCGGAAGCTGGCTCTTACGGAAAAGATACAAGAGGCATGATTCGTCAGCATCAGTTTGATAAAGTTGAGATGGTGCAAATTAGTCATCCTGATTCAAGCTACAAAGTATTAGATGAAATGGTAGCCCACGCTGAAAATATTCTCCAAAAGTTAGAGTTGCCATACAGAGTAGTTTCTTTATGCAAGGCTGATATGGGATTTGGAGCTGCTAAGACATTTGATCTTGAAGTTTGGCTTCCATCACAGAATACCTATAGAGAAATATCTTCTATATCTAATTGTGAAGAGTTCCAAGCAAGAAGATTAAAAGCAAGATACAAAGATTCTGACGGTAAGAATAAATTTTTACATACATTAAATGGTTCAGGATTAGCGGTTGGTAGGACGCTTGTTGCTATTTTAGAAAATTATCAACAAGAAAACGGAGATATCATAATCCCAAAAGCTTTGGTTTCGTATATGGGGGGAAAAAAAACTTTAACCTCTAAATAGACTTATATGTTTTAACCTCACCATCATTTGCAATAAGTGAAAGATGTGCAATATTTAAAAATAGTCCATGCTCTAAAACACCTGGAACTTCTGATAATTTTTTTGATAAAGACGAAATATCACTATATTTAAAATTACAATCAAGGACTAAATTCCCATAAGAGGTAATAGCAAAACCATCTCCAGCAGTATTTTTTCTTAAATTGCACTTAATCGAAAACTCTTCAATAATTTTTTGTGTTATTTTCCATGCAATTGGTGAAGTTTCAACTGGTATTGGGAAGTTATCGCCAATTCTAGTTACTATTTTAGAGTTATCACCAATAATGATGGATTGTTTACTTGCGCTAGCCAATAATTTCTCTCTAATTAAGTCGTAGCCTCGTCCTTTAAGAACTTCTATACTAGTAGAAAGCACGATTTCGTCTGCACCATCAACATATAAATCTATCGCCTCAATTTGGTCTAATGAATTATACGTTAAGCCTGCTTGGATTGCATTAATTTGACTTATCGTTGAGCTAGCTACTACTTTTATATCAAGATTCTCATTTTTGATTTTTTTGGCTAATCCTTCAATAAAATAATTCGCTGTTGAGCCTGTTCCAAGTCCAATTATTGTATTATTTTTCACGTATTCTAATGCAGCTTGTGCAACTATTTCTTTATCATTCATGTCAAATGCCCGTTATGTCATTAATAATTGTTTATAATACTGCGATTCAATAAAGATAGTAATGCATGCCTACAACATTAGTAAATAATAAACCACCTAAAAATCTTTTTTTTGAAGCTAATTCATCTCTAAGCCTCTCAATTGGTAAGTATTTTGAGGAGTTTTTGCAAGAAGATAAAAAATCACTAAATATTATAACCTGTTCAGTGTTTGACGCTATTCGCATAAAAGAAGAAATTGCATGGTTTTTTCCTAAGTTAAAGGTCAACCTTCTTCCAGACTGGGAAACTTTACCTTACGATCAGATATCACCGCACCCAGACTTAACTTCAGAAAGATTATTGACTTTATATCAGATGACTAAAAAAGAATTCGATATTAATTTAATACCAATTACTACGGCGCTTCATTTCATGCCCCCAAGAGATTATATTGAAAAGTATAGTTTTCAATATAAAAAAGATGAAAATGTTGATATAGAAAGCTTTAAAGAAAGACTAATTAATAATGGCTATTTAATGGTGGATAAAGTAATTCAACCTGGTGAATATGCAACTCGTGGCGGTTTGATTGATTTATTTCCAATGGGCTCTATGGTTCCATACAGGATAGATTTTTTTGATACACAAATTGATTCTATTAGGACATTTGACCCAGATACTCAAAGAAGCTTGTACCCAACAAATGAAATAAAGTTGTTACCTGCAAGAGAATGTCCAATTGATGAGTTAGGCATTAAAGTATTTCGACAAAATCATAGAGAAATGTTTGATGGAGACCCATCTAAATCCAAAATTTATAAAAGTATAAGCAAGGGAGTTCCTTTTGCAGGAATGGAGTGGTACTTACCTTTATTTTTTGAATCTACAGATACAATATTTGATTATTTAGACTTAAATGACCCTATATTTATAGCTGACTCTTTAGCTCCTGCATCACAGAATTACTGGGCAGAAGCTGAAAAAAGATTCAGTTTATATGCTTACGATTTAGATAGACCCATCCTTAAACCCAGTGATTTCTTAATTCCCTCTGATATATTTTTTAAAAATGTAGATAAATTCCAAAAGTTAAAAGTTAAGAAAAGAAAATTCGATAGCTTTTTCCCTGATATTAGTATTGATAGAGGAAATGAATACCCATTGAATAAACTTCAATTATTCATTTCGAATAACAAACATAAAGTGCTGATATGTGCAGAGGGTTTGGGTAGGAGAGAGACATTGGGTGACCTTCTTCATCAAAGCAAGATTAAATTTTCTGTGGTAGACGACTGGCAAAAATTTACTGATTCTAATGATAAGTTAAACCTTATCACCAGCCCACTTCATGATGGGTTCATATCTAAAGATATTTGTATTATTACTGAAAATGAAATTTTTCCAAATTTTATAAAGCAACCGACTCGAAAGAATAAAAATAAAGATTTTAATTCGGACGGTATCGTTAAAGATTTAACTGAACTCAATATTGGAGACCCGGTTGTGCATGAGCAATACGGGGTTGGTCGATATCAAGGGCTGACTAATTTAGATTTTGACGATGATCAAACAGAATTTTTATTACTTCATTACAAAGGCGACACTAAATTATATGTTCCTATTTCGCAACTTCATTTAATATCAAGGTATTCAGGCGGGCCGGTGGAATCAGCTCCATTGAATAGTCTTGGAAATGCTAGTTGGGATAAGGCTAAAAAAAAGGCTCTTATACAAATTCATGATACTGCAGCTGAACTTTTAAGTCTTTATGCGAAACGTTCCTTGCAAAAAGGAACTAGCCAAACTATTGCTTTAAATGATTATGAATCCTTCATTGAAGAGTTTCCTTTTGAGGAGACTCCAGACCAACTTGATGCT
>Ga0209830_10000919_pt1 | contig 27889 bp, 26 predicted proteins | sample ArcticOcean_MG_C_12_FD_187439 | JGI IMG/M metagenome (GOLD analysis project Ga0209830, IMG submission 187439) | Marine microbial communities from western Arctic Ocean - ArcticOcean_MG_CB8_130 (SPAdes) (version 2) | ecosystem: Environmental > Aquatic > Marine > Oceanic | place: Arctic Ocean...
AGGTATAGGTTCAATTATTAGCAATTTGATAACTAAAAATGGCTTATCTGTTAGATTGAAAATTTTAGGGTTAGAGAATAAGCAGTTACTTGAATACGGTGAAAGAGAATGGCTGTTAAATAAAGCTGAGTTAGATGCTGATTCAATCGCAACAAAAATTATGGAAGAAAATTTTATTTAGATGGGTCAGCTTGTAATGATTAAGGAGGTAGCTAATGGATTTTAAGCTTAAAGGAAAAAAAGCTCTGGTGACAGGGGGGTCACATGGCATAGGCCTTTCAATAGCCAAGGTTCTTATTGAGGAAGGATGCTCTGTTGCAATCTGTTCAAGGACGCAAACACGTATTAACGAAGCTTTAGGGGAGTTAAAGAGCCCTAATGTTGAAAGCTTTGGAATGTTATGCGACGTTGCAAAAAAAGAAGATATTGAGAGAGTAGTTAATGATGTCAATGATAAATGGGGCGGTGTTGACATATTAATAAATAATGCGGGTGGCGGAGGTCGATGGGGGAGTGAGGACGTATTAAAAACTGGCGAGGAAGTTTGGGAAGAAGTTTATGCCAAAAATACAACAGCAGCTATTAGATTTTCAAAAGCTTTTATTCCAAAAATGCAAGAAAAAAAATGGGGAAGAGTTGTAACTATAACCTCAATTTATGGAATACAGGGCGGGGGTAGGCCTTGGTTTAATGTTGCAAAGACAGCTCAGACTGCTCTGATGAAAAATTTTGCTCTTAATAAAGGCTTTATTAGAAAAGGAATAACATTTAATAGTGTTGCTCCTGGTGGAATATTTATCGCTGATACTGGTTGGGAGGAAGAAATGAAAAATAATCCCGTCGCGTTTGAAAAAAAACTAGATGAAGAATTTCGATTAGGGCGCCTTGGAACAACCGAGGAAGTTGCAAATGTTGTTACCTTTTTGTGTTCAGAGGCTGCGAGTTTAGTCAATGGGGCCTCAATTCATGTAGACGGTGGTGAAACAGTTGTTTTTTAATAAAAAAATATTTTCAAAGGAATTATAATGAGTACAGTTGGAGTAAAAGAGTTTTCTCAGCATTTTGGTTGCGATGAAACAGAAATTACAGATAAAACAAAAGAAGTTATACGAAAATATGATTTTTCTTATAAAAAATGTACCCAGGAAGAAAGAGATAAAATCATTCATGAAGTTCTAGGTAAAATCAAGACTGACATACAAGAAATTGGATCGCCTATAAGAACGGATATTTGGAATAAAGGCTGGGGAGAAAACCTTACAGCATTTAATGAAAACAATAGTGAGGATGCTTTTACTCCCAAGTTCATAAGACCTAGTGAGGTTATGAGGCTAAATGGAGATTTTGTAAAACCAAATGACTTTAATTTTGAAAGAAATTTCAGTTATGTTATGCGAAGTTATATCTGTGAAAATTATTTAATGCCATATAAAAATATACATGAATTTGGCTCTGGCTCTGGGTTTCACCTAATTCCAATTACAAGAAGATTCCCAGATAAAAATATTTATGGGTCTGATTTTGTTCAAACTGCAGTTGATCTAATTAACAATATAGCAAAGCATTATGATTACAATTTATCTGCTAGTCTCTTTAATTTTATTGAACCGGATCCTGATTATAATATTCCTGAATCATCAGTTATCTGTACTTTTGGAGCAATCGAACAGATAGCCAGTAAATATAATAAATTTTTAGATTTTCTGTTGGAAAGAAAGCCAGAATTATGTATTCATATTGAACCTGCAGTTGAAATGTATGATGAGAAAAACCTTGTAGATAGTTTAGCAATAAAATTTCATCGAAAAAGAGGTTACAGTGAGGGCATGATACCCAAATTAGAAGCTATGGATAAGTCCGGAAAAATTAAATTATTAAAGGTTAAGAGACTAAATTTTGGAGGCTTAATGTTTGAAGGCTTTACATTAATAGTTTGGAAGCCATTAACTTCATAACATTTAACTATGAAAATAAATAAAGAACAGATAAGCAACCTATTTGATTTAAAATTATCAGATGAAATTATTAGTTTGATTGAGAACTTTAATCTTAACTACGATAATCTAAATTTGGCTGACAGGGATGCACATATTTTAAAATGCATCAATTTTCTAGATGAGACTATTGTTCCCTCAGGTAAGTCCAGAAAACCAGCTTGGGAAAACGGTTGGGGTGAAAATTTTGACGATTTTTATAATAGTGATTTAGATATAGATAAGTTGCTACCACATTATTATAGAAGAGGAAGGTCTGTAATGAGGCTTCAGGGTGATTACATTCTCCCAGAAGACCATATGTTTGAAGCCAAAATTTTATCAATTATTCAAGCAATTTTAGCGGAAAATTTTTTAGGTAACTATAACGACATCTACGAGTTTGGAGCAGGACCTTGTCATAATATTGTTGCATTTGCTCAGAGACTAAAGAATAAAAACTTCTACGTAACAGATTGGGTTGACCCAACCGTTAAAATTATCAAGCATATTGAAGCTAATAAAGATAAGATGGGTTTTGGATCACATAATTTTAACGGAAGCACTTTTGATTATTTTAATCTCGATCATAATTTTAAGATTAAACCGGGAAGTGTCGTATTAACATGGGGAAGCATGGAGCAGATTGGTTCGCAAAACAAAGAGCTGCTAAATTTTTTTCTATCCCAGTCCAACGTAGATTTTATTCATATTGAGCCAACTTTAGAGCTTTATCAAAATACTTTATTTGATCAATTAGCACACGATTATTCAACTAAAAGAAATTATTTAAATGGCTATTTTAAAGACCTATTTGACTTAGAGGCTTCGAATAAAGTTAATGTTACATATAAGAAAAGAATAATAGGTAGTGGGTTTAATGATTCGTGGACTATTATTTGTTGGAACAAAGTAAATAAGATTTCAAATAGATCAAAAAAAATAAAACCACAACCTATGTTCGAGGTTTTGCAAAAAGCTAAAAACCTTGAAAATATTGGTAAAGATATTATTCATCTTGAAATTGGTGACTCAAGTTCATTTGAAAATACTCAGCTACATAATTTAGTAAAAAAGAATTTAGCAGTAGAGGGCTCACTTCAGTACAGTCCATCAGGTGGAGAATCTAGGCTTAAAGAGGCATTTATTTATCATTATTCACTTCTATGTAATTATGAATTTTCTAAAGAAGAAGTTGTCGTAACTCCAGCAAATGCAGCTATTTCACAATTATTTACTATTTTGGCAGATGAAAATGATTGTGTTCTTTTACCTGACCCAGGTTTTCCAACATATTTATTATCTTCTGAATTCAATTCTTTAAAACCTATTTTTTACCCGTTATTAGAAAAAAATAATTTTCAATTTACCTCTGATAAAATCATAGATACAATTAATAAAAATCCTCTGATTAAGATTGTTGTAATAAATAATCCCTCTAACCCGTTAGGAGTTCACCAACAGACTGCTGATATAAATGAGGTGGTTGAATTTTGTGCTCAAAAAAACGTAGCCGTAATTTGGGATGATACATACCGTAATTTGATATACGACGATAATGTGAAAAGAGATGTTAAGCATTGTTCTAATCTTTTTTATATCTATTCATTATCAAAAGATACTGCAGCTCCTGCCTTAAGAATTGGTTGTGTCATTGGTGATAAGCATGTAATTAAAAAAATTACCCAACATAACTCTATGTTTTTCTCATGTTTACCAAAATTTATTCAATTGGCTGCGGCTGATTATTTATTTGAAGATCATCGTCCATATAGAATTGCCTTAAGAGATGCAATGATGAAAAGAATTGATAAAATTTGTGAAATTTTAAATGATGCACCTTTAATAACTTATGTGAAGCCTAATGCTGGCATTTATTTTTTCTTAAATATTTCTAGATCTAGTTTAGATGGAGACAGTTTTGCTGATCAATTTTTGCGTAAGTTTGATGTTTGTGTGTGTCCAGGTTTTGGTTTTGGACCTTCAGGTAAGGATTACGTAAGAATATGTATAAGTGGAAGTGAAGATAATGTATACGAAGGCACCAAAAGAATTGTGAAATTCTTTAATAGTTTAATTTAAATAATTTTAAGACGACCAACTATGAAAAATAAAAAAAGAGCTTTTATTACTGGGATATCAGGAATGGTAGGTTCTCATCTCGCTGAATTTTTATTTGAAAATACTGATTGGGAAATTATTGGAATGATTCGCTGGAGGAGTCCTTTGGATAATCTATCAGGAATAATTGATCATATAAATAAAAAAAATAGGATATCTCTTGTTTACGCAGATCTAAGAGATCATATCTCAATCGATAAAGCAGTTGTCGATGCTAAGCCAGATTATGTATTTCATTTGGCAGCTCAAAGTTATCCACAAACAAGTTTTACAGCTCCATTAGATACCTTGGATACTAATATTCAAGGTACAACACGACTGCTTGAAGCATTAAAAAATCACTCCCCTGAAGCCATTATTCATGTCTGTGCTTCCTCTGAAGTTTATGGAAGGGTGCCTAAAGATAAAATACCAATTGATGAAGAATGTAGTTTCCATCCCGCTTCACCGTATGCAATTTCGAAAGTTGGAACAGACTTGGTTGGAAGATTTTATGCTGAAGCTTACAACATGAAAGTTATGACGACAAGAATGTTTACTCACACAGGACCAAGAAGAGGCGATGTTTTTGCTGAGTCTTCATTTGCTAAACAAATTGCTATGATAGAGTCAGGTTTGATTCCACCAGTTATTAAGGTTGGAAATCTTGAAAGCCTAAGAACAATTGCTGATGTAAGAGATGCAGTTAAAGCCTACTATATGCTGGTAACGATAAATCCAACATCTGGCGAATCATATAATATCGGCGGCTCATATTCTTGTAAAATTAAAGATCTCCTTGATTACCTTATTTCACTTTCTACGGTCAAAAATATAAACATTGAGGTTGACCCTGATCGATTAAGGCCTATTGATGCAGATTTACAAGTCCCAAACGCTGGTAAGTTTATTAAACATACAGGTTGGAAGCCAGAAATATCATTTGAGAGAACTATGGGTGACCTTTTGGAATTCTGGAGACAAGAGATAAAAAATAATGGTCAGAAATATCTCTCTAGGTAATATGAAAGCTATTAATATAAAATCAGAAAAATTAATTTTACCAGCTATTGGAATTGGTACAGCTGGTTATGGAGGATATTTCAAAAAATTTAATTCCTATAAGGGGGATTTTTCGTCTAAGAAAATATATATTGATTTAATTGAAAATGCTTATGATATGGGGGCAAGAGCTATTGATACTGCAGAAAATTATGCAGAAGGTGCTTCAGAGGAGATAATAGGTGCAGTTAAGCCGTCAATTAAAAGTGACCTATTTATAATGACTAAGTTTTCGCCTAATCACTCAGGATCAGGAGAAATTTCTAAGGCGCTAGACCGAAGTCTGAAAAGATTAGATAGGGACTATGTTGATCTTTACCAGCCTCATTGGCCATCAGGAGGTGATTTGGAAGGATTAGCTAATGAACTCCTTGACCTAGTAAACGCCGGAAAAATAAAGTACATTGGTTTATCTAACTATTCTTTGGAGTCTTACAAAGAAATCAATTCGTTTTTACCAAATAATAAGGTTAAATTCATTCAATCTGAATATGGACCTTTTGAAAGATCTGCTGAATTAAATTATTTACCTGAACTTAAAAATAATAATTCAGTTTTGGTAAGTTACAGCCCTTTAGGAGGAGGTGCGTTATTAAAGCCAGAATCAAAAAACTTTCAAAAGTTAAGGGATATTGCCGAAGAAAATAATTCAACTATTGCACAACTTATTTTAGCATGGACAATTCGTTCGGGCTCGGTAATTACTATTCCAAAAGCCAGCACTAAAGAAAAACTCGTGGAGAATCTTGAGACATTAACAATGACTTTTAGTCAAGATTCTTTGGTAAAGATTTCTAATATCTTTAAGCCTGAAGTAAGGAATATTAATATAGATTTAATTGATATTATTCCTGCTGGAGATAGGATTATTTATTACAGTGTTCGAGAGGCTAAAGAAAATAAATTTAAACTTTATCCTGGACCAATGGATGTGGTAAAAGAAATAGAATTAGCCGGAGGGATTTTATCAAAGCCAATAAAATTAACAAAAATTACTGGCAGCGATAGATATGAGTTAATAGAAGGAAGAATTAAGTTTTGGGCTTGGATGATTTTATTTGATAGTAAGAGACCAATTCCATCAATCATTATTGAATAAGGAAGATTATGAGTAAAATTAAAAATGAAATTGACGTAATACATTACGGAAGTGAAGAAGAGGTAAGCGGCAGAAATCATATGATGGCATTAATGGAAAATTGCCCAATACCGAAAGACCAATTACTAGAGAATATTGGCTTGTTTATTGACTCTAAAAAATTATCACGTTTTTTATTCATGGATCATATCTATAAAAAAAATGTTGATATTCAGGGAGTTGTAATGGAGTTTGGAACTAGGTGGGGTCAAAATTCTGCATTATTTTCAGCTTTAAGAGGAATATACGAGCCATTTAATCGTCATAGGAAAATTATTGCATTTGATACCTTTACAGGATTTCCATCGGTAAATGAGAAAGATGGAGCCTCCGAATTAATGACACCTGGACAGCTATTTACTGCGGATAAATATGATAAATATTTAGACGATGTGCTTGATGCCCAAGAAGCACTAAATCCAATTAATCATATTAAGAAGCATGAGGTAAGAAAAGGCGATGCAATTATAGAGCTTGAATCTTATCTTAAGGAAAATCCAGAAACTATTATTTCATTAGCTTATTTTGATTTCGATATATATGAGCCAACAAAAAAATGTCTTGAATTAATTTTACCAAGATTGACTAAAGGATCTGTAATAGGTTTCGATGAATTAAATGACCCGGATTCTCCAGGAGAAACTCTAGCATTGATGGAGGTAATAGGACTTAATAACATTAGTTTAAAGCGCTTTAAATATGCCTCAAGAGTATCTTATTACATAGTTGAATAATGATTTATGAAAATAAATAAAGAACAGATAAGCAACCTATTTGATTTAAAATTATCAGATGAAATTATTAGTTTGATTGAGAACTTTAATCTTAACTACGATAATCTAAATTTGGCTGACAGGGATGCACATATTTTAAAATGCATCAATTTTCTAGATGAGACTATTGTTCCCTCAGGTAAGTCCAGAAAACCAGCTTGGGAAAACGGTTGGGGTGAAAATTTTGACGATTTTTATAATAGTGATTTAGATATAGATAAGTTGCTACCACATTATTATAGAAGAGGAAGGTCTGTAATGAGGCTTCAGGGTGATTACATTCTCCCAGAAGACCATATGTTTGAAGCCAAAATTTTATCAATTATTCAAGCAATTTTAGCGGAAAATTTTTTAGGTAACTATAACGACATCTACGAGTTTGGAGCAGGACCTTGTCATAATATTGTTGCATTTGCTCAGAGACTAAAGAATAAAAACTTCTACGTAACAGATTGGGTTGACCCAACCGTTAAAATTATCAAGCATATTGAAGCTAATAAAGATAAGATGGGTTTTGGATCACATAATTTTAACGGAAGCACTTTTGATTATTTTAATCTCGATCATAATTTTAAGATTAAACCGGGAAGTGTCGTATTAACATGGGGAAGCATGGAGCAGATTGGTTCGCAAAACAAAGAGCTGCTAAATTTTTTTCTATCCCAGTCCAACGTAGATTTTATTCATATTGAGCCAACTTTAGAGCTTTATCAAAATACTTTATTTGATCAATTAGCACACGATTATTCAACTAAAAGAAATTATTTAAATGGCTATTTTAAAGACCTATTTGACTTAGAGGCTTCGAATAAAGTTAATGTTACATATAAGAAAAGAATAATAGGAAGTGGGTTTCATGATGGGTGGACTATTATTTGTTGGAACAAAGATTCATAACATTTAATCATGAACTACAAAAAAGTCTTTAAAACACCATTTTTTGAAATTGAAGAATCTACAGAAAAATTTGATAATAACTCACCACATTACAGAATTAACAGTAGTGACTCTGTAATATGTTGCTTGATTAATGACGAAGATAAAATAGTTCTAGTTAGTCAACTTAGGCCAAATTTAGGTTATGAGACACTAGAATTTCCAGCTGGAGGTATTGATAGGAATGAGTCACCAATTCAAGCTGTTTCAAGAGAAGTTAGAGAGGAAACAGGTATGACATGTGATTTTAAGGCGTTAGGTTCCTATAGACTTTTAATGAATAGAACGGTTAATAAAGAGCATCTTTTTGTAGGGTTAGTTAAAGAAAAAGGAAAAGGAAATCTTGAGGATTTAATTAATGTTAAAGAAATTGATAGAAAAAAATTTTTATCCTTGGTAAATGATAATAAATTTGAGCAATTAGCGGCTTTAGGGATTATTCAATTAATTAATTTAAGGTTTAATATTAATTTTTTAAATGATAAAAGTATTATAAATAAAATATGGGAAGATTATGAACGTTGAAAAAACAGAATTAGATGGAGTCCTTTTAATTACACCACCAACAATTTTTAAAGATTTTCGGGGTGAGTATGTTGAAACCTATAACAGAGAAATTTACATGGAACATGGTATTAATACCGATTTCATTCAAGATGATATTTCTGTATCTAAGAGAAATGTTTTACGTGGAATACATGGTGATCAATCAACAACAAAATTAATTTCTTGCCTGTTTGGATCATTTTTTTTAGTGGTCGTAAATAATAACCCAACTTCAAAGCAATACAAGAAATCAATATCTTTTACATTATCTGAGAGTAATCGATTGCAAGTTTTGGTGCCTGAAAAATTTGGAAATGGCCATCTTGTAACAAGTGATCAAGCAATGTTTCATTATAAGCAAAATACTCAATACAACAGAGCAGGTCAATTTACCATCATATGGAATGATCCAGAGTACAATTTTGGTTGGCCAACAAAGACCCCAATTTTGTCAGAAAGAGATTCAGGGGTGACTTCTTAATGTCTAATTTCTATAAAAATAAAAATATTTTGGTCACTGGGTCAGCCGGCTTTGTTGGCACTAACTTAGTTAAAAGATTGGTTGATCTAGGAGCTAATGTTACGGGAACAATTTTCAATAAAAAACCTCAAGATCCGATTGATACTGTTAAGTATATAAAAGTTGATTTAACAAATAAAAAAGATTGCGCTAAGGTATGTGCTGGCATTGATTATGTTTTTATGTGTGCGGCTAATAGTTCCGGTGCTTCGGTTATGGAAAAAGCACCATTAACTCACTTAACACCAAATGTTGTAATGAATGCACTTATGCTTGAATCTGCCTACTCTGAAGGAGTACAAAAGTTTGCATTTATAAGTAGTAATACTGTTTACCCATTAACAAATAATGCAGTTGTTGAAGCTGATGCTAATTATGATTTTTACGAAAAATATCATATTGTTGGATGGATGAAAATGTTTTCCGAGGAAATGTGTAAAATGTATTCAAATCATATTAAAGCCCCAATGAAAACACTTGTTGTAAGGCCGGGTAACTTGTATGGCCCCTTTGATAAATACAATAAAAATGAATCGAAGGTAATTGCTGCTTTAGTAAGAAGATTTGTTGAGAAACAAAATCCACTAGAAGTCTGGGGGGATGGGAATGACATTAAAGATTTTATTTTTATTGATGACTTCATTGATGGACTAATCAGCACATTCAAAAATGAAAAAATTGAAGGCCCAATAAATATTGCATCTGGTGAGCCAACAACCATCAAAGATATTATAAATGCATTAATTTTGATTTCAGAATCATCGGATTTGAATGTCCAGTATGACGCCTCAAAGCCAACCATGATTCCTGTAAGACTTATCTCAACCGATCTAGTAAAAAAAGAGATTAATTTTTCTCCAAAATACAGTATTTACGAAGGGTTAGATAAAACATACAATTGGTATCAGCAGTACTACAAAAAATTTACACCGGAAGACTTAATATGATCATTTCAAGAACACCGTTTAGAATTTCTTTTTTTGGTGGAGGCACAGATTACCCTGATTGGTATAAAGAAAATGGCGGGGCGGTTTTAAGTACCTCAATAAATAAATTCAGTTATATTACTGCTAGATATCTCCCTCCTTTTTTTGATTACAAGTATCGAATACGTTATTACCAGAGAGAGGAAACTAATTCAATTGAAGAAATTCAACATCCATCAGTAAAACAATGCTTAAAATTTCTAAAATTTAAAGACAACCTAGACCTTGTTCATCATGCTGATTTACCAGCTAGAGCTGGATTAGGATCTAGCTCAACCTTTACTGTTGGGCTACTTCAGGCCATATATGCATTGCAGAATAAAATGGTAAGTAAAAGACAGCTTGCGATTAATGCTATTAATGTTGAACAAAACTTAATTAAAGAATCTGTCGGATCACAAGATCAAACGGTAGCTGCATTTGGTGGATTAAATAAAATTGAATTTGGGGGTCGTAATGAGTTTACTGTAAAGCCAATACCATTAAATCCTAAAAGAATTAAGTTACTCGAAAATAATTTGATGCTATTTTTTACTCGTTTCTCTAGAACAGCATCAAATATTGCTTCTGAACAAATTAAATCAATACATAAGAGAAAAGCCGAGTTAACAGAGATACATGAATCAGTTGATCAATCAATTGAAATTATAACAAGCGATCAATCTATGGATGATTTTGGCCGTCTACTGGGAAATCAATGGAAAATTAAAAAGAAAATGACTAGTTTGGTCACTAATGCAGATATTGATGAAATTTACTCGAAAGGGATAAGGGCTGGAGCAATCGGAGGTAAATTGCTTGGCGCCGGTGGTGGTGGGTTTATGTTATTTTACGTACCTAAAGATAAACAAGAACAGGTGAAGCAGGATTTAAAAGATTTATTATATGTCCCCTTTTCATTTGATTACACTGGAAGTCAAATAATTTATTACTCGGATACAGGCAATCCAAATAAATAAAATTATGAATATTTTTAAAATAGATGTAGATGTCGTTATTCTTTGTGGGGGACTAGGTACAAGACTTAAGACTTTATTTCCAAATACTCCAAAAGCTTTAGCAAGTATTAATGGCGTCCCTTTTTTAGATAAATTAATGAAAATAATCAACAAGCAGGGCTTTGAGAAATTTATTTTATGTGTGGGGCATTTAAAGCAACAGATTATTGACCGTTACTCAAAGACAACTAATTTCGATGTTAGGTACTCACTAGAAACTGATCAATTAGGAACTGGTGGCGCAATTAAGAATGCTTTACCTTTAATAGAAAATAAATTTTTTATCGCAATGAATGGAGATAGTTTTTGTAATGTAAGTTTAAAAAGTTTAATAGAGTTCCATCAGAAAAATAATGCTGATATATCAATTGTTATCTCACCAGCTGACATCGAAAGAGATGATGTTGGCAATATTGTAATTGATAAAAATAATAAAATCATCTCATTTTCTGAGAAAACAAAAAAGACTCCAAGGCATTATATAAATGCAGGTATATACGTTATTAATAAAAGTGCCGTAGATAGCTTTGACGCTGAAAAATTTTCACTAGAAGTAGATCTATTTCCGAAATTAATTAAAATTAAAAATATTTATGGTTTTGAAACAAGTAATTTAATTTATGATATTGGCACACCCAAGAGGTATAAAAAATTTATCAATGAAGATTTCTTATAAAGTATTGTAACCATGAAAAAACACGGAAAATTTACGATCATAAATAAATTTATTAGTATTTTAACTAAATCTGATCGAGTCCAACTTCTTCTTATAATATTTCTGATGTTGGGGGGCATGCTTATTGAGATGATTGGACTCGGATTAATTTTACCCATGATATCTTTTTTAATGAATGCAGATTATGCTAGGCAGTTCCCATTGATAATCAGCTTTACTCAATTAATTTTTGGAGACAGCTCACCAACTAGTGTTGTTTATTTTGGCCTATTTTGTTTTTCAGCAATATTTCTTATAAAGGCGCTTTATCTATCATTCTATTTATGGAAACAAACTTCTTTTATTTTCACTCTTAATCGTACTTTAGGAGAAAGATTGTATGCGACTTACATTAAGCAGCCCTATTCTTTTCATGTTAATCATAATTCCTCAAGTATGATTCAAAATGTAGTTGGAGAGGTTTGTATGTTTTCAGGTGCAGTTATGATGGCTTTTACGAATTTAATCGCAGAGTTACTAGTCTTACTTGGATTCTTATCAGTTTTACTTTATTTTCAGCCAACAGCAACCCTAATTATTGCTGGTTCATTATTATCTTTTTCTTTCTTGTATAGCTTAGCAACCAAGAAGGCACTAAATAAGTGGGGTACATGGCGACAAATTGCAGATACATTGAGGGTTCAGCGAGTTCAAGAAGGTATTAATGGGATCAAGGAAAGTTTGTTACTTGGTAGGACTAAATTTTTTCAAAATCAGTTTAATGTTCAGAATGCCCAAAGCTGTGAAATAAACGCCAACCAGACTGTTGTTTTAAGTTTACCTAAGATTTGGCTTGAATTTATTGCAATAATTTCGATATTCATCATACTTATTCTCACATTGATTTTAAAAGATACAACTGCTGGACTTGAGGGAGTTTTACCTAGCATGGCTCTTTTTGCTGCTGCAGCATTTAGGATATTGCCGTCGGTTAATCGAATTTTAATTTCAAGTCAGACATTGCGTTATTCTATGCCTAACATTACTAAGATTTATAATGAGCTTCAAATTACTGCCTCTAAAAAAGCTAACCCAATGTCTTCCAAAAAGATAAAGTTTAAAAACCAAATCTCACTGCAAAATTTATCCTTTTCCTACCCAGGATCTAATAAAAAAACTCTTAATAACTGCTCTTTAAATATTTCTGCTGGAGAGTGTGTTGGGATTGTTGGAGCTAGTGGCTCCGGTAAAAGTACTTTGGTTGATAATATTTTAGGGCTGTTTACACCAAATTCAGGAAAAATTACTGTTGATGGGCAAGATATACAAAATAATATGCGTTCATGGCAAGATCAAGTTGGGTATGTTTCACAAAATTTATTTTTAATTGATGCAACAATTACATCAAATGTTGCCTTTGGAATTTCTCCAAAAAAAATAAATATTAAGTCAGTTGAAAAAGCATTAAAAATGGCTCAACTTAATGAGTTTATTAAATTACTGCCAGACGGAAAAAATACAATTTTAGGTGAGGGAGGAATTAAGCTATCCGGTGGACAAAGGCAAAGAATTGGAATTGCAAGAGCTCTTTATCACAATCCCCCTGTGATTGTTCTAGATGAGGCAACAAATGCTTTGGATACAAAAACAGAAATTGAAGTGATGAAATCAGTTTTAAGTCTTAAGGGAATTAAAACAATTATAATGATTGCTCATAGATTGCAAACATTAAGTCAATGTGATCGTATTTTTAGAGTCAGCGCAGGTGGAAAAGTTAGGGATATTCCATTATTTAAAAATAAACCTAAAAACCTTAACGTAAAAAAATAATTATATTTAAAATGATTCTAAGAAGTTAACAGGGATTAACAAATGAAAAAAATATTTATAAATATAATAAAAAAAACTATATCTTTTGATTCAGACATTATTGCTGCGATTTCTTTATTTTATCAAAATCAAAGGACTGATGGAATATTACATTATATTAACCTTAGGTTTTGTGAGTTCTTTTATAAAGTTTGCCACCCATCTTCTTCTAAATTCATTAATTCCAAATGAAGATAACGATACCCCTTAATCTATTATTTGCGTATTTCATGCTTATATTTATTTCAACGGCCTGGTTACAAAGTATGGGATTTGGCTCTACTTCATACGGAATAGTCCTAACATCATTAATAATTATAATCACTAAGCTATATACATCTTATAATTCTTCCACACTTCTGCACCTAGGTAACATCATAGTTATTGCATTTACGCTCATTTTTTTAATTTTATTGCATGGGTTTATTGTAAGTTTTAGTGGTTTCGAGGTATCTTTTACAAGGCTTATGTTTTCATCCTTGGTTCTTTTACTTCTAGTTATTGCAGCTTTCATTTTCTCTAACTTATTAAAGGAAATTGATAGTAAACGATTTGAGTCAGTTATGTGGGCAGTAACTGCACTGATGGTTATATTCATTCCGCTAATTTTTTTAAGATACTCGGTACTTGTTCCGATACCTAGTGAAATAAAGGGATTACTTGCTTATATTATAGTTTATTCAGAACCCTCTCATTATGTTATTGCTTTTTTACCTATTTATTTATACAGATTTATCCTTGGTACCTATAAATCACGTATTTTAATTATAGGAGTCGGTATTTTATTTTATTTAGTCTTAGGAAGTTCGACTTTTTTTATTTTTATAATTGGTCTTTGCTTTTTACTCATTTTATCTCGACCAAAATTATTTAATTTGGCATTATTTATTATTACAATTTGTCTAATTGTATTATGGGTAGGTCCTTTTGGTGAGTATAATTATTTTCAAAATAACGGCTTTTTAAATAAAGCAGGTAGCTTGTTAAGTCTTCTTTTAAGCGAAACGTTGCCTAATGATTCAAGCCTTCCTTACATTTCAATTTCTACCCTCTCTTTTATTGCCGACTGGCATCAGGCAAGCCTTAATTTTATAAACACAAATGGTCTAGGTGTTGGTTTTCAGCAAACTGGAATAAGTGATGATAGAAGTTATGTTAAAGATATTATATATTCTCAAAGTGGGTCTTTTGGATGGGTCATTAAGTTCGAAACATTTTCAGTAATGCCAAAAATAATTTCAGAATTTGGTATTTTTGCATTCATATTTCTACTATTATTTTTAAAATGTTTTTTGGTAAGTATTGTTCAAATCAAAAACAGTATAATGACAAAAATTATAGATATCGATAAAAAGATGTTGCTCATTAATTGTTTTATTGTTTGTAATGCTGTAAATTTATTTATTAGAGGAACTGGTTACTTTACGACCTCCAGCTTCCTTTTAGTTGTGGCATTTTTTTATTTGGCCTCGATAAAGAAAACGAATGGATAACATGCTTTTTCCAGAAGACTCTTCTTCCTTTTTATTCTGCTATGTTACTAGGGGCATTAAATGCTAGAGAATTTTATCGGTCAATCATTTCGTGTTGTTCCAGACGGAGTACCATATTATTGGTTAATAATATTTCCTGTCATCTTAATTTTGCTTTCAAGAAAATTATTCAATTTGCAATTATTAATAATTATTTTAATTTTAGTTGTACCAGCTTTAATTCATAGTAATTCTGGGTCAGTTAGCTTTGGTTTAATGTATACCTCACTGATAATTTTTGCTAGCTCCTTTTCATATGCAGGGATAAAGCAAATCAATTTTTTATTACCTAGAAACTTTGTTCTTTTTATCATTACTTTATTTTTAATATTTTTTTTACACAGTTTCCTTGTTTTTTTGTTTAATAGTGATACCTTTCATCTTAATAGGTTGATAATTTCAGCTGCTGGATTTTTTACCCTCATTACTTCAGCATATATTTTTACATACACATTTTCAAAGGTTGGGCGGGATGAGGTTGCTAAAATTATGAAATGGACTTGGTATTTTATAATTTTTTTAACAATTATAGTTTTAATTAAGTTCGCAATAATTTCTCCGATTTATAAAATAGGTACTTACGATCTAATAAACATATTTATGGAGCCTTCTTTTTTTGTACTTGCTTGCCTTCCTTTTTTTCTTTTTAAGTTAATCGTCAGCAATTCTTCCATGCGTTTACTTCTTTTATTAGCACTTGTTTTTTTGTCTATTGCCTTGAGAAGTACAACCTTAATAATTGGTGTAGGATTCTTTTTTCTTTTATTAAATTATTCAACTATTAAAAAAAAGACCATCTTCTATTACTTACTCTTTCTATTTACTTTTTTGTTTATTTACATCACTTTCTTTCATTCTCAGTTATCTGATTTAAATCCTATTAAGTATATTTTTAACCGTGTGCTTGACTTCTTTAAACCTATCTCAATTGAAACGAATATGTCTACGCTTGCTGTACTTAATGAATGGCATGGAGCTATTATGAATTCCTTAAATACAAAGGGTTTGGGGATTGGTTTTCAGCAAACAGGCATTCATGGCTTCCAAAGTTATATTGTTAACTTAATATATTTACAGACTTTCATGGATATAGGTGATTCTTTGCCATGGAACATAAGATTTGAAACATTTGTTATTGCACCTAAGTTAATATCTGAGTTTGGTATTTTAGGTATTTTAGCGATATTTTTTTATTTAAGATATTTCATCGATAGTTTCATTTACTTAAGTAAATCTGTTAACAATAAAATTACGAGTAGTTGTTATTTAGATATTTTGTTTCATAGCTTTTATATTTTATTTTTTATAAGTTTGTTTGTTCGGGGTACTGGTTATTTTGCAGTATCAACATTTTTCTTCCTTTCATCTGTTATTTATTTGTTTTTTCTTAAAAACAATAAGTAAAATTATATATAATTAATTTTTATGAAAACAATTATGAAAACAAGAATTGCAATAACGGGTGGAGCAGGTTTTTTAGGTAGGCATTTAGTGAATTTGTTAGCTAAAAATAAAAAATATGAAATTGTACTCCTAGCAAGAAGTATAACAAAATACTCAAAATATTTTAGAAACTATAGTCATATTAGTTTTCATAAAGGAGATTTACTTAATCCGGATAGCTTGGAGGGGTTTTTAACTAAGGATACAATCCTAATCAATTTAGCTTATCTCAAATCAGATCCATCTGGCAATCTAAATGCCACTAATAATTTAGTCAAAGTCGCTAATGAAGCTAATGTTTCGCAAGTTATACATTGCAGCACTGCAGTTGTTGTTGGTTTTTCTTCCATCAAGTTTGTTGATGAAAGCACCCCCCTAAAACCTAAAGGTATTTATCAAATTAATAAGGCGGTTATTGAGAAACTTTTTAATCATAATTTAATTACTGGTATCTCTTTAAAGATTATTAGGCCAACAGAAATTATTGGAGTTGGCAGTAGATCAGTAATTCACAAAATGATAGATAAACTTAATGCTCCGAGTATTTTTCATCAATTCTATAATTTTTTGTTATCCAATAGAAGGTTTAACCTAGTAAGTGTTCATAACGTATCCTCGGCGATTGAATTTTTGCTTAATAAGAACATTAAATCGACGCGTAACATTTATTTAATTTCGGATGACGATGATATTGATAATAATTACAAAAATATTATTAATATCATAAGCACTTATATGGATTCAAATTCTTCTATTTTTTTAAAATTCGGGCTACCTATTTATTTGCTTGAGTATATTTTTTTGGTTTTTAATAGACATTCACCACCAAACCGCATTTATTCTAATGACAGTATTCTACAATTAGGTTTTAAGCCCACTGTTAGTATTGCTCAAGCAACAAAAGAAATTTTATCTTTTACCCTAAATACTCGAAAAGGCGCATTCATAAATGAAGATACTTAATGTAATTATGAATATTGATCCATACAATGGCGGAGGTTCTGTAGAAAGAATTTGCCAACTTAGTAAGTTCATTGGTTTAAATGGACATTCATGCACACTACTGACTACAAAAAAAGGTTTTAATAAGGATCGAGCTGCAAAATTAGGATCAATTAATATTGTTACATTGCCATACATATCGGATAGATTTATTGTTCCTTTTAAACTTATAACTTGGCTTTTTAAGAATGTTAAAAATTATGATGCTATACATCTCTCAATGAATTGGTCACTTATAACAGCAATTACTTTTATTTATTTGAAGTTAACCAATACACCATTTTATTTTTCTGCTATGGGGTGGCTTAGTATTCAAGGAAGAGCAATTATACTTAAACACATTTATTTTAATCTTATTACCTTACCTTTAGTTCGATCAGCTAAAATGTGTGTAGCTGTTAGCAAAAGGGAAATAAATGATTATATTGGCTGTGGTGTTAGTCCTGAGAAGATTGTATATATACCAAATGGAATAGAAAGTGCGGAATTCGAAAAGGATGATGGAGGTGCTCACTTTAGAAAAAAATTTAATATTGACACAAGGCCAATAATTTTCTTTATTGGTAGGATCGACCCTATTAAGGGCCCTGACATATTACTAAGAGCCTTTGGTAACATTTGTAATGATTTCCCTAACTATCAATTAATTATTGCTGGAAACAACCTAGGATACTTAAGTACAATTAAAAATGAGTGTAAGACTTTAAAACTTGAGAATAAAGTAACTTTTTTAGGCCCAATATGGGGTGAAGATAAAGTTTCTGCCTATCATTCTGCTAAGTTGGTCGTTATCCCATCAAGGTTCGACAGTATGACTATTGTCGCGCTTGAAGCTGCTGCTTCCAGTTCAGCAATATTAATTACAAAAGAATGTGATTTTAGTGAATTGGCACTGGCTTCATCTGGGATTGAAGTTAATGCAAATGAAGCTGGAGTTGAAGAGGGAATAAGGCTTGCATTATCTAGTAAAATTGATTTAAAAAAACTTGGCAATAATGCTAAAAAATTTGTTTTAGAAAATTATCATTGGAATATTATTTCACATAAATTTATTAATCTTTTTTCTAAGTGAAAACGGCTTTAATAACAGGGATTAGTGGCCAAGACGGTTCATATCTTTCAGAGCTTCTTATTAAAAAAAATTACAGAGTTATTGGCACAACTAGAAATAAAAAGAAAATAAAAAATAATCTTTCAAAAGCGGTATTAAAAAAAATTATTATTGTTGAGTGGGATTTAGTTTCATTGAAGCAGTTAAATAAAATTTTATGTGATTATAGTCCAGATGAAATTTATAATTTTGCAAGCTATAGTTCTGGACAAACAATGTATGAGAAGCCTGAGGCAATGATGATTATAAATGGGGACGTAGTTGTTAATATTCTCGATGCTATAAAGCGAAATAATATTTTAACTAAATTTTGTCAAGCATCAAGTTCTGAGATGTTTGGTATTGTTAGCGAGGTCCCTCAGTCCGAAGTCACCAAATTTAACCCACAAAATCCATATGCAAAAGCTAAACTATATGCACATAATAAAATTAGTTATTATCGAGATAATCATGGATTATTTGCTTGTTCAGCAATCTTATATAATCATGAAAGTCCTAGGCGAGGCACAAACTTTGTTACAAGAAAGATAACAAGCCAGGCGGCAAAAATTAAACTAAACTTACAAAATAAGTTAGAGCTTGGAGATATAAGTTCTAGGAGAGATTGGATGCATTCAAAAGATGCAGTCAAAGCACTTTACTTGATGATGCAATCAAAAAATCCAGCTGATTATGTCGTTGCTAGTGGAGAAGATCATTCGGTCGAGGAATTCTGTCAAGCTGCTTTTAGTTATCTAGATTTAAATTATAAAGATTATGTTATTCAATCAAAGTCTCATTTTAGGAATCATGATAGTGTAAGCCTTATTGGAAATCCTACTAAGATTAGAGGTTTAGGCTGGGATACTCAATATAACTTTGATGAAATTGTAAAAGAAATGGTCGATTCAGACCTTAAGAAGCTAACTATTTAATTTAATAATTTTAAAAAAAGGACGTTACATTGTATAAAAAAATATCATCTTGCCGTATTTGTGGAAATAAAGTCCTTACAAATTTCCTTAATTTGGGTAATCAAATGCTAACCGGTGTTTTCCCAAAAGAAAAAGATAAGGAAAGCGTTTCATCCGGACCTTTAGAGCTAGTTAAGTGTAATGGTGAAAATTCATGTGGATTAGTTCAAATGCAATACTCTTACTCACTTTCAGAAATGTATGGGGATAATTATGGATACCGATCAGGCCTTAATAAGAGTATGGTTGACCACCTTCATTCAAAAGTAAGTAAAATCGCTAACTCAGTTAAATTAAACGATGATGATCTCATTATTGATATTGGAAGTAATGACGCCACTACATTAAAAGCTTACCCACAAAAAAAACTAGATTTAGTTGGTATAGATCCAACAGGTACTAAGTTTAACTCATATTACCCAGATAACATTAAGCTAATCCCTGATTTTTTCAGTTCCAGTCTAGTAAAAGCTAAGTTTGGTAATAAGAAAGCTAAAGTTGTAACTTCATTCTCCATGTTTTACGATCTTGAGGAACCTTTGACTTTTATGAAAGAGGTGTATGAGATTCTAGACAGTAAAGGAATCTGGATTTTTGAGCAGAGTTATATGCCAAAGATGCTAGAAATGAATTCTTTTGATACAATTTGCCATGAACACTTAGAGTTTTATTCGCTTCATCAAATAAAATATATGACAGACATAGTTGGCTTTCATATTGTCGAAGTTGACTTTAATGATATAAATGGCGGCAGTTTCTCAATCACTGTTAGAAAAAAAATAGGCGACGAGCAAGACGAAGAAAAAATAAAAAAAATTCTTCACCAAGAAATTGAATCAGGCCTATCATCAATGAAGCCTTATGAAGAATTTGCGAATAGAATTGATATCGCAACAAAAAAACTCATTCATTTTGTAAAAACACAAAGAGCTAAGGGTAAGATGATTGCCGCACTGGGTGCATCAACAAAAGGCAACGTTTTACTTCAGTATTGTAATTTTACTGAAGATGATATTAGCTTTATTGGTGAAGTGAATGAAGAAAAGTTGGGTTGCTTTACCCCCGGAACATTTATACCAATAATTTCTGAAAAAGAGTTACTTAGTAAAAACCCAGATTATTTAATTGTATTGCCTTGGCATTTTAAAGATTTTTTTATAAATAATAAAAAATTTTCAAAAACGAAGTTAGTCTTTCCTTTACCTGAAATAGAAATATATGGGTAAGCTAATTTTATGCATATGATAACTATTTCATTAGTTTCTCATGGCCATGGAGAGATGATCGTTAAACTCATTAAGTCTTTACTAAGAATTAATGAAGTTGAAAATATAATTGTTACGCTTAATATCCCTGAAGAGATAAATCTTCCTAAATCACCAAAAATTACGATAATTAATAACATTAGCCCTTTTGGATTTGGGAGAAATCATAACAATGCTTTTAAGCTTTCAAAAAGTAATTTTTTTTGTGTATTAAACCCAGACATAACAATTTTAGATAATCCCTTCCCCCTACTTATTGAAGAGTTAACTACTCATAATGCATCCCTTATTGCCCCAGTGATTGTTGGCCCTAAGGGACTCCCTGAGGATAGTGTTAGATATTTTCCATCGATATCATCGTTATTAAAGAGATTTATTTTTTCCACTAAAGATAATATTATTTTAACTGGCTTAAGTACCCCATATTCTCCAGACTGGATTGCTGGAATGTTTATGTTATTCAAAAAAGATTGCTATCAAAAGGTTAACGGTTTTGATGAAAACTTTTTCTTATACTGTGAAGACGTTGATTTGTGTGTACGGCTTTGGAGTGAAAACCTTAAAATTATTGTTACCAATAAAGTTAGTGTAATTCATGATGCCCAAAGGGCTAGCAGAACTAATTTCACTCATTTTTGTTGGCATCTTCATAGTTTAATCAGATACTTTTTTAAGCATTGGGGCCGACTTCCAAAGCATGAATAAATTAAATTTTCATTATTACTGATTTATCTAAATAAATTAGTGTGGGTTTATTAATTAAGTCAAAAAGAAGTACTGCACGCTTTTCTTTATCTTCACATTGAAAAATCGCTTCAATATTCTTAAATGGGCCGGCTTTAATTATTATCTTGTCTCCATTTTGATAGTAACTTTCTATATCACTCTTCTCTAAATCTTCCCTCACTCTTAAAGCATAAATAATTTCATTTTTGATCTCGAGAGGTTTTTCGTGAATTTTTAGCAATTGGCTGACGCCCAAAGTGGATCGAATTAGACCTATGTCAGATGAAAGTCGGCTTTGATTGTATTTCAAAAAAAGATATCTTGGAAAAAGTGGGGTCATTATATTTTTAATAGATTTACCTCGCACCACTTCTTTTTTGTACATCGGTAAATACGTTTCAAACCCCTGGTTTTTCAAGTTTTTTTCTGCTCTGACTTCTTCAGAAGATTTGGTGTGTATAACTAGCCAAGTCATTATTTTTATATGTTGCACCTAGGAAATAGATTATGATGATTTCAGTATTTCTATTATTATAACCTTATTTAAATGCGTTAGTTTTTAGGGAGATTTTATGCAAGTTGTAATATTAGCCGGTGGCCTTGGTACGAGGTTGAGTGAGGAAACTGTTTTACGACCTAAGCCTATGATTGAAATTGGTGGAAAGCCTATACTTTGGCATATTTTAAAGCATTATTCTCATTATGGTTTTAATGATTTTATTATCTGTTGTGGGTATAAGGGGTACATGATTAAAGAGTTTTTTAGCAATTATTTCCTTCATATTTCAGATGTTAAAATTGATGTTGAAAAGAATAATATTCAAATTTTGCATAAAGAGGATATTAAGTGGAAGATTACTTTAGTTGATACTGGAGAAAACACTCTTACTGGAGGGCGACTAGCTAGAGTAAAGGATTATATTAAAGGAGATTTTTGTATGACCTATGGCGACGGGCTATCTAATATTAATATTCAAAACCTTGTTTCCTTTCATCAAGAACATAAAAAATTAGCCACTGTTTCTGCTGTAAAGCCACCCGGAAGGTTTGGTGCTTTAAGTATTGATGGTAATAACCAAGTACAAAAATTTAATGAAAAGCCAAGTGGTGATGGCGGATACATTAATGGCGGTTTCTTTGTGTTAGATAAAAAAGTCCTTGATTATATTTCTGGAGACTCGGTTCCTTGGGAGTCCACGCCCATGCAAACACTTACTAAAGAGAATCAACTCGTTGCTTATGCTCATGATGATTTCTGGAGTCCAATGGATACTTTGAGGGACAAACAATACTTAGAGGATCTTTGGTCCAAGAAACAAGCTCCATGGAGGGTCTGGGGTGAATAATGAATTCTGGCGTGACAAGAAAGTTTTTATTACTGGGCATACAGGTTTTAAGGGAGGTTGGCTGTCATTGTGGTTAAATGACCTTGGCGCCAATGTAACGGGTTATTCCTTGCCCCCTTTAACTGAACCTTCATTTTTTGCTGTTTGTTCCGTTGACAGCTCAGTTAAATCTATTATTGGTGATGTTAGGGATTACTCTGGACTTAAAAAAAGTATTCAAGATGAAAGCCCAGATATTGTATTCCATATGGCCGCCCAAGCTCTTGTTTTAGATTCATATAAAGATCCTATTGAAACCTATGAAACTAACATGATGGGAACAGTAAATATTCTAAATGCAATAAGAGAAGTTCCATCGGTAAAAGCAATAGTTATTATTACAAGTGATAAATGTTATGAAAATATAGAAAAAAATTCAGGGTACATAGAAGAGGATCGTATGGGCGGGTTTGATCCCTACAGTTCAAGTAAGGGTTGTGCGGAACTAATTACAGCTGCTTATAGGGCATCATTCTTTAACTCAAGTTTATATTTAGATCACGGTGTAGGAGTTGCAACTGCAAGATCTGGCAATGTAATTGGTGGAGGTGATTGGGCAAGTAACAGATTAATTCCAGACCTCTGTAAAGCTATTTTATCAAAAGAAACAATCACAATTCGAAGCCCACACTCTACAAGGCCTTGGCAATATGTGTTAGAGCCACTAAGTGGCTACTTAATTCTTGCTGAAAAATTATTTTTAAAAGGAGATGGTTTTTCAGAATCTTGGAACTTTGGTCCAAATAGTAAGGATGTACAAACTGTTCAAGATATCACATCAAAATTTGTTACTGAATGGGGCAGTGGTACTCAGATTAATGTTGAAAATAGCTCAAACAAACTTCATGAGGCAACTTTACTTACCCTAGATTGTTCAAAAGCATCAGATAGACTCAACTGGTCACCAAAAATGAATGTAGAAGATGCAATTAAAATGACTTGTGATTGGTATAAAGGTTTTAATGAGGGGAAAATTGATATGAAAATTTTTAGCTTAGACCAAATAAAAAATTACGAATTAGATTTTATTAAATATTAAATATTTGAAGTTATAAGTCATAATTTATTTCAGAGACTTGAGAGTTTTTCGAGCTGTAAAATAGAACTTTTCAGTAGCTGTTATTAATAAATTAAAAGCAAATAAAAAAAGTTTACATAAACCTTTTACTTTCATGGTTTTAATGATAAGTTTTCGAAATTCTCTTCTCCCTAAAATCATTTCCCTAGTCCCGTAAGACCTACCTGTATCTGAAGTGCTCGTGACCCTGAAGCTTGCTGATGGTTTTTTTGTAAAAATAAATATTTTGTCATCTAGGTAAAATTCCATAAAAAATATTAAATCTCCAACATAAGGAATCTCACTAAATGTATATCCTTTGTAAGTATTAGTTTTAATGATCATCGCCGATGGACAGCCTAAATAATTTCTATAAAAAAGAGATAACCAGAACTCAATTTTGAAGAAACCATATGATCTGAAGCCAAAAATATTACTCTCTTCATCAATATAATTAATTGATGAAGAGAATGCAGCCACATCATTTTTTGTTTTTGATAGAGCTTTTATGCCAACTTCAAGATGGTTGGGCTCCAAAATATCATCGGCGCACAAAAGCTTAAAGTATTCGAACGACTTTATTTCATTCAAACAGCGGTTCCAGTTTTGAGCTTGGGTTATAAACCCATCATTTAAATGTATTTTTATTTTTCCTTCTGAGATTAATTTAGTATATTTTGTTGAAATTAATTTAATTGATTTATCTGAAGAATTATTATCGTATATATTAATAATCCAATTTTTGTATGTTTGGTCGGCAACTGATTGAATTGTCTCTAAGATTGTTGAGCTGCCATTATAAATTGGTATGGCTATATTAATTTGGGGTTTCATGTGATTAAATTTTTTTGACAATTGTTTATAGTATTATAACCATTCTAAATTAAAATTTTATATGGTGTTACTAAATCTACTTAATTATTTGTATCAATCATTAAATTTTTAATAATTTATTATCTAGGGGTTTACTTTGAGTAAAGAATTAGAGTCTTTTGAAAATATATCCTATGCCAAGACGGTTTATGGTAAAGAAGAAATTGATGCTGTAGTTAAGTGCCTTAATGAGTCAACCCAAATGGGAAATTACTCTAGGAAGTTTGAAAAGAAAATTGCTAGTTTATTTGATAAGAAAGAAAGTATTTATGTCAACTCAGGTTCTTCAGCATTATATATAGGAATTGAAGCCTTTAATTTTAATCAAGGAGCAGAAGTAATAACTCCTGCATTAACTTTTGGAACAACAGTTGGATGCCTATTAAAAAATAGTTTAGTGCCTGTATTTGTTGATGTGGAGCCATTAACTTACTGCATTGATGTTTCATCTATTGAAAAAGTAATAACAGATAAAACTGTTGCAATTTTAGCTCCAAATTTAATGGGCAACCTTTGTGATTGGCCTAAGATTAGAGAAATAGCCGATAAGCATAATCTTATTGTAATTGAAGACTCTGCAGATACTTTAGGAGCAACAATAAATGGTAAAAATTCTGGTTATTATTCAGATATGTCTATTACTAGTTTTTACGGGTCCCATATTATAAATTGCGCAGGTAATGGAGGCGCACTTGCTCTAAATGATAAAAAAATTATTGAAAAAGCTAAGCTTTTAAGGTCATGGGGAAGAAGTTCGTCCCTGTATGACGAGAAGAGCGAGTCCATTGAAAATAGATTTAATGTTGATCTTGATGGAATTGAGTACGATGCAAAGTTTGTTTTTGAGACTTCAGGATATAATTTAGAAGGAAGTGAGGTCGGAGCTGCTTTTGGTTTAGCACAACTTGATAAATTAAAAGATAATATAATTACAAGACAAAAAAACTTTAAATTACAATCTAATTTTTTTAAGAAACATAATAAATTTTTTTATAACCCACAAGAAACAAAAAATGTTGATACTGCTTGGCTCGCTTTTCCAGTTTTAATTAAAGAAGATGCACCGTTTACTAGAAAGGAGCTTCAAATCTATTTGGAAAAAAGAAACATTCAAACCAGAGTTGTTTTTACTGGTAACATCCTAAGGCAACCTATGATGAAAAATCAAATTTATAAAGTTTTAGATGATGGTTATCCTAATTCCGATTCAATAATGAGGAGAGGAATGCTGTTACCAGTTCATCATGGTTTAACTTCTCAGATGATTCAAAGACTTCACAGCACCATAGATCAATTCATACGTGAGGTTTAAATAATGTCAAAAATTCTTAATAATTTAATTGTTTTAGAAATTGCCAATAACCATATGGGTGATATCAAGCATGGAATTGAATTAATTAATACTTACTCTAAAATTTGCAATAAATTTAAAAATTTTAATTTTGCCTTTAAATTACAATACAGGGACCTAGGTACCTTTATTCATAAGTCAGTAAAGAATAATTTTGATAATCATTATGTCAAACGATTTTCAGAAACTAAGTTAACTGAAAATGAATTTAATATGCTTATAGACGCAGTAAAAGTAAATGGATACTTATCTATGGTCACTCCATTCGATAACAAGTCTGTTGATTTAATAATGAAGCAAGATATTGATATATTAAAAGTAGCTAGTTGTTCTTTCACAGATTGGCCATTGTTGGAAGAGATGATTCAGCTAGACAAACCAATTATTGCGTCAACTGCTGGAGCTTCGGAGAGTGATATTGACAGTGTAATTTCATTCTTTAAAAATAGAGAAAAAGATTTTGCAATTATGCATTGCGTTGCTCAGTACCCCACACCTAATGATAAATTAAATTTATCACAAATAGATTACCTTTCTAATCGTTACCCAGGAACCACAATTGGTTACTCAACCCATGAAGACCCAAGTAACTTTTGTTTTGTTTTGATGGCTGCTGCAAAAGGAGCTAAGATCTTCGAGAAACATATTGGTTTACCTACTGAGGCACACCCAATCAATAAATATTCAGTAACCCCGGATCAATTTGAAAAGTGGATAGAGGCGCTTTCTTTTGCTATAACAGTTTGCGGCCAGGGCTCTAAGAGAACTCCAGTAGATAAAGCTGAGCAAGATAGCTTAATTTCATTGAGAAGGGGAATTTTTTCGAACAGGCAAATTAAAAAAGGCGAGACTATTTTAAAAAAAGATATTTACTTTGCATTTCCCCCTTCTAACAATCAGTTCACAGCAAATAACTATTCAAAGTATTCATCTTTTCTTGCAAAGTCAAATATTGAGTTGGATGAAGCTATTTCTCCTGATAATACTATTGTTTCAGAACGAAGGGCTATCTTAGAAGATATCACCAAGCAAGTTAACAAATTAATTACTGACGCTAAGATACACCTTCCATCACCTGTTGAGATGGAAATTTCGCACCACTATGGTCTTGATAATTTTTATAAATTTGGAATGGTTATATTTACTTTAATTAATAGAACTTATTGCAAGAAGCTACTTATATCGTTACCTGGACAAGTCCACCCAGCTCAGTACCATAAGAAAAAAGAGGAATCCTTTCGTTTAGTTTATGGAGATTTAACGTTAACGATTGACGATAAAGAATCAAATATGAAATTAGGAGAAATTATAACAATTGAAAAAGGAATGGTGCATAAATTCAAAAGCTCAAAAGGCTCAATTGTGGAAGAAATTTCCGATACGCACAATACGAATGATTCATTTTATATTGATGATAAAATAACTCAAAACAAAAATAGGAAAACTATTATAAATTTTTACAAAAATTTATAATAGTTTTATCAGGCATATGAAAAAAATAAGAGTTGCAGATTATGTCGCCTCATTTATAAAAAAAATTGGTGTTGACGTAGTATTTATGGTCCCTGGCGGCGGGGCAATGTTTTTGAATGATGCGATTCAATCAAAAAAAGACCTTAATTTTATTGCCAATCA
>Ga0209830_10000925_pt1 | contig 27823 bp, 16 predicted proteins | sample ArcticOcean_MG_C_12_FD_187439 | JGI IMG/M metagenome (GOLD analysis project Ga0209830, IMG submission 187439) | Marine microbial communities from western Arctic Ocean - ArcticOcean_MG_CB8_130 (SPAdes) (version 2) | ecosystem: Environmental > Aquatic > Marine > Oceanic | place: Arctic Ocean...
AAAAGATTTATTTTTTTTTATAATCTAAAATAGCACTTTTAATAGCATCTTCTGCTAACATACTGCAATGTAATTTTACTGGTGGTAATTTTAGATAAGCGGCAATATCAGTATTTTTAATATTTTTGGCGTCATCTATTTTTTTCCCCTTAAGCCATTCTGTAGCAGTCGATGATGCTGCCATAGCAGATCCGCATCCAAATGTTTTGAATTTAGACTCTATAATAATATTTGTATCGGGATCAACTTTTATTTGTAATTTCATTACGTCTCCACAAGCTGGTGCTCCAACCAAACCAGTACCAATATTTTTTTCATTTTTATGAAAACTGCCTACATTTCGGGGATTTTCAAAATGATCTATTACATTTAGGTGATAGCATCTTCTAAATATTTTTCTCATCATGTTAATATATTATAGGTCTTTATATAAATTTATAGAAGTTGTATTTTTCATTTTTATGTCTAATAAAAATATTTTTTGAAAGATAAATACCCATTGCGATAATATTTATCTAAATTAACTTCTGGTTTTTCATATGCCCGTAACTCTTTTTTTAACATATCAGGTATAAGAATATTATACTGTTTAATATCTAGGTTAATTAACTGCTCATATCCGCCGTCTAAATTTAATAATTTATGGAACTTACCATAACCATATAAAACTAAATAACGTGACCCATCTATATCTATTACATCATTTATCTTAACATTTACAGGTGGTTTGGTTGTTTTTTTAATAATTCTATTATCGTGGGTTTTTTTTAATTCATTAGCCTCAGTTTCAAGGGCGTCGCGAAAAAGTTTTCGGTAATCCATTTATATTATAAAATATTATAATAAAACTTTAATTATTTACTTTTACGTCAATCCATACATAGACTTTTTTACCATTTATTTTTTTACACCTTTGAACATTTAAAACGCGGACTTCGAACGTATATCTATCCATATCTTTGTAACCCGGGATTATTTTTATCATTATAATTTCTACAAATACATAGTTCTATAATATTATTAATATTAACTATATCTACTTTATTTAATTTACTTTTGTATGTAATAATTGCTTCAGCGTTATATAATTTTTTTATTATGTCATTATATTGGTCATCATTTTCAATATACCATATTTTTTTAAATATATCATATGTTGATATACTGAACCAATCACAAGTATGTTTTCTAATTCTATTATAAATTGTATTTTTTTCAGTATTATTTAATAAATCATTGAAACTTTTAAAATTACAAGCTTCTACGTATAAATCAGTTCTTATTCTCAAAACTATATCATTATCATTAATTAATGATTTATTATCAATCTTATTAACTAATTGTTTTATACCATAAAACATTTTATATATACGTGGTGTCCAATGTTCAATATTAGGATGTAGTTGTCGTTGTTGAAGCGTTCTACTTGAAATTTTTTCAAAAATTTCTTTATCTTCTGGTTCATATTCATTAAATAAATAATCAACATTTTTTATTAAAGTTTTGTCTATTTTTTCGTTTTCCCAATAACATAAAAAAACAATTACATTATGACTTATTAATTTTTTAAAATAATTAATTATATAATCAATATAATCAATATTAGGACGAATTGGACCTGTTATTAGTAAATTTATATTTGTCATAATAAATATTAATGAGTATGTTTTTATATATTTATAAAAATCTTATAAAAGGAGCATATGACAGGAATGAAAAATATGTAAAACGACCATCGACTAGAAACATAAAATCTAAAAAAATATATGGATTAAGTCGGCGTTTTAAATGTTCAAAGATGTAAAAAATAAAATATCTCCGGCGGTAGTGATTGCGCCTAACCCATCCTGTAATCTTAATTCTTCCCATTTTAAGTCCACGTCTTCAATGTTATATGTTGCTACTATTTTATTTAACTTTTTAGTAACTTTATCTTTTTTCTTTATTGTATAGGGTACTCCGTACTCCACACTCTCTATTGTTGAACCATCCCAACGATATGTGTCTGCTGGACGCGAGTCACTGGAATATTACTTCCAATTATCTAAATAATATTCAGGACACATTGTTAATATAACATCTTTTTCGGTATCAATTATTTGTTTGCTAAAAAATCCACCCATTTATATATAAAAGAAAATAATAATTATTTACTTTTATGTCTTCATCCTATTTATTTTTGATACGTAGTTACTGCCCCTTCACCCCAAATCTGCACATTCACCTGTTATGGTTTATAATATTTTACTGAGTAAGGGTTGTGTCCCACGCATGTAAATATACATATACTTTTTGCTTATTAATCTTTTTAATAAATACTTCTTCACCCGCACCAGTCATATCATGAAGGTCCTCGGCAATCATTTCTCCGTGATGTTTAATATCGACTTTCTCCTTATGGTATTTCAGAGTGAATTTTATTTTATTTTGTTTTTTTTCAGTTTTAACCAGCGTTACGTAGTCGGAGTTTTCTTGAAAAAGAAAAGACCGCTCTGTTAGTAATTTTTTATAAATTTTTTCGATAGCCACATCAGATATATCATTTTTTTTAAATTTAAATTCTGTCATATCCTCGTCCTCGGCGATTTGCGCCTTTAGCGCTTCCGCAGTGTAATAAAATGGCTTTACCGTTAAATATACATATTTAGAAGGATCAATATACGTTGTTTTACCATTAAATAAATATCCCAATGCTTTCTTCCAAATGGGTCGGGAATCAACGGGAGAAACACTCTTATCAGATGATGTAGTTTTACTTTTAGTTGTGCTCTTCGGTGTACTCTTGGTTTTGCTTTTAGTTTTAGTATCTTTCTTCCACCGCTTATTGCCATTTTTATCCGCACTGACTATCCATTTATTACCGTCCGTTCCTTTTTTAGTTACTCCCTCCTCCATACCTCCCGCACACCAACCCTTCCCCTTGGGCGAAGGTTCGGTTCCTTTGTATGTCTTTTTTGGATTATTTTTACATTTGGGCATTTATATATATAAAAGAAAATAATAATTATTTATTATTTACTTTATACGAATGAGACAATATCAGTGTTTAAAAATACGAAAACTAAATAGACGATACAAGGGGTGTCTACTATAAATAGTTGAAATGCATTTTTTGGTATGAACGTCGTCGTAGGACCAATGATAATAAACTTCAGTCTTCTTGGGATATTGGATGTATGCGTAATCGTGTGGCATTTTGGTGGAAATTAAGCAAGTGTTCTACTTCACCGACATATAGATAATAATCAAATTTTTGATATAGTCATTTATCAATTCTTATTTTATATTTTATTTACGAACCACACATTAAACATTCATCGTTTTGTTCGGGGTCAATACTAAATTGCTGTGCCTTACTTACAGCACGTCGTCGTAAATAGTAAATACCCGTTTTAAGACCCTTTTTCCACGAATACATATGCATAGAACTCAGCTTATTTGTATCGGGATTCTTAATCCAAAGATTCAAACTCTGTGATTGGCAAACATAGATAGCCCGATCCGCCGCCTGGTCAATGACATCTTTCATTGACAAATCCCAAGAAATTTTATAGAGCTTTTTAATTATCGTCGGGATGTTTTTAATATTTTGAATTGACCCGTCGTTAATAATAATTTGGTCCTTGAGACTGTTATTCCACAAACCAATTGAGAGCATGTCTTTCTGTAGAAATTTATTAATAACAATAAACTGACCCGCCAAAGTACTTCTAGAATAAATATTAGAGGTAAAAGGTTCAATACACTCGTTATTACCTAAGATTTGACTTGTAGATGCCGTGGGCATTGGTGCCAAAAGTAATGAATTTCGAATTCCATGCGTCATAATGTCTGTTCGGAGTTGCTCCCAATCAAGTGTCATACCATTAACTTCTTTAATAGGTTCTTTCTCCCATAGATCAAACTGAAATTTACCCTCTGATATAGGCGACCCAATAAAGGAAGAGTATGACCCTAGGAAACTATCACGTTCTATTTCACACTGAGATACATTGAGTTCATGATATAATTTAACGCCTCTGCAATTTTTCATAGCACTTTTGCTATACAATTCCGGCAAAACTTTGCCTTTAATTTGTGTTTTAAATTCCACCATCCTTTCGTTGCGGTCGCGTGCCAATTCCATACTCATCTGGCACGCCGTATAATAAATGACCGCGAATATTTCTCGGTTCAGTTGTTTGGCTTCGTCGCTGTCAAATGGGTATTTAAATTGTGCGTAAACATCCGCCAATCCCTGAACACCTATTCCTACTGGACGGTGTTTCAGATTTGAGCGCTTGGTTTCTTCCACAGGATAAAAGTTAAGATCAATGACATTATTAAGATTTTTAACGATGCGGCGGACTACTGAAATTAATTTTTCAAAATCAAAGGTCGGTCTAAATAGATTATATAATTCGTTAAAACCACCTACCAGCGCAGAGTCCTTAAATACAATAGGGAATGACAAATCATCGGACGATTTACCAACCTTGTCCGCCAAAGTTGCTAATTCACCGTCATTATCCAAATCAATATTGACTGTTGTATAATCTATATCGTAAAATGTCAACATATTCTTCACGTATTGGCACATTTTACAATTATCAATAGTATAAACGGTCATATTTGTCAAGGTTGAAACGTCAAATGGAATAACATATTTAGGGAGACCGATTGATGCCAGCGTACAACACGCGTACTCGTTTTCGTCTGAATATTCTATAATTTCAGTGCATAAATTTGAACTTTTGATAGTCCCAATATTTTTTTGATTTGATTTTTTATTACAAGCATCTTTATAGCAGATATACGGAGTTCCTGTCTCCATTTGTGAATTAAGAATAGCTAACCATATTTCTCTGGCGGGCATCCGTTTAATAATATTACTTTCAACTGTTTCATATTTTTCATATAGATTTTTAAAATCATCCCCATATGCTTCGACTAATCCTTTGCATTTATCAGGACAGAAGAGCGTCCAAGATTCGTTTTTCACAACTCGTTCCATGAATAAATCAGGCATCCACATCGCGTAGAACAAATCTCGCGCTCGCGCATCCTCATCCCCATGATTTTTCTTGCATTCTAAAAACGCCATTATATCTGGATGCCACGGTTCTAAATACATCGCGAATGACCCATTGCGTTTTCCTGATTGATTAATATGCCTGGCGATATCATTGAAGACTTTAAGCATTGGGACAATACCGTTTGATTTACCATTAGTGCTTCTAATTCGTGAGTTGTTGCCGCGAATAGAATGAATATGGCAACCAATTCCGCCCGCCCATTTTGAAATCAAAGCGCAATTTTTCATAGCCGAATACATTCCATCCACACTATCACCCACCTCTAAAAGGAAGCAACTCAATAACTGGGGACGTGGAGTTCCGCTATGAAAAAGAGTGGGTGTGGCGTGGATAAAATATTTTTGCGATAACAAATCATATGTTTCTAAGGCGTCTTTAATACTCTTTGGGTATAACCCAAGTGAAACTCTCATAAACATATGTTGGATTCTTTCAACAATTATATTATCGATTTTCATTAAATATGCTTTTTCTAATGTTTTGAGTGAGAAATAATCAAAATTGAAATCCCGGCGGTAATCGATATAACTATTTAGTTTAGTTTTATTTTTTTTGGCAAATGCGTAAACTTCATCTGAAATCAATGGCGACGGTTCGCCGTTGACATCCGTATTGTTATATAGACTTGTGATTGTTTCCGAGAATGAAGGGGATGTTCTTTTCTGATTATTAGAAATGGCAATTCTTCCTGCTAAAATATTATAATTAATATGATCAACTCCTTTTTGGGTACATTGTTCGGCGGCTAATTCGTCTAATTCATACGTGTGGACGCCGTCGTAAATCCTACTAATTACTTTTTGAGCAATTTCTAAATGATCAACATTTTTTAATTTAGGTTCCATGTTGCATAAAAGACGTAGTCTGTTCGTGACTTTATCAAAGCTAACTTGCTCGGAAGAACCATCTCTTTTTGTAACCTTCATTATATTCATATTATATGAATAATATTTTAAAATCAAAATTTATTTTAATTGAAAATAAAATCTTTATTATTAAAAAATCTAAAGATTTTATAAAAATATGACCGAATATACCAGTTATAAATATGTAAACCGTATAAAATGATAACGATTATAAAATATATGAATCATGATTTTTATAATGGTATTATTGTTGGCGTAATTCAAACACTTACGGGTCATCCATTTGATACATTAAAGGTTTTACAGCAAAATAATATTACAATAAACTATAAATCTCTTAGACTCGCTAAACTATACAGAGGTATGTTTTACCCGATGTGTGGGTCAGGAATATTTAACTCTTTGCAATTTGGATTTTATAAATATTTCAATGATACATATAATAATAATATTATAGCGGGGGTCGGGTCGGGACTTATTTCGGGGTTGATACTAAATCCTATTGAAGTATTAAAAATAAAAGGTCAATTAACTACTACACATTCGGTCTCATTAACCCGCGGTTTGCATATAACATGTATCAGAGAATCCTTATCAACTAGTATATATTTCGCTGCATATTATAAGGCTATGGGTTATTTTGATAAACAGAATTCGTATAACTCATTTATATCAGGAGGCACCGCCGGTGTATTATCTTGGTTTTTCATTTATCCCTTAGATGTGGTAAAAACACGGTACCAATCATATAAAACTAATAGTATTATGAATGCAATAAATATGGGTAATTTATGGAACGGTTTAACATTTTGTTTATGCAGGGCCTTTATTGTAAACGGTTCGGGTTTTATGGTTTATAACTCTTTGGTTTCTGGATAATATTCTTTCTATTACCATTTAGGTGGTTTTAAACCGTTTGGTAACGCAGGCCATGGTAGATTGAGGTCTACACCTGCTGCACCACCCAAACCAGTTCGGTGGCGAGCCTGTTGTCTCCAAGAAGTACCGAATCCCATTTTAACTGACCTATTTTTCAAGATTTCGGCGGTTTTGTGATTTCCAATAGAACTATAATACATCGAGGACGCAACAAATCCTTCTGGTAAATTGGATGTTTCAAACCAATCTTTCGCAAGTTCTCTATTTTGTATACCATCACAATACCCGTATAAATGCACTATACCTAAATTAAACATAGCAAATACATTACCTCCTTTAGCAGATTCTTCTAATAAAATAACAACACCTTTTAATAAATCACTAAATGATTTATTTTTAAAATGAATTAAACCACCTAACATCATTTGTGCTAATCCATATTGTGCATGAGGGTCCTGTGTTATCCTAATGGCCTTTTTATATAAATCTTCTGCTTTCGACGGATTAAATTCTAAATCTGATGGTAATAATTTTAAATACGCTCTGGCCAATTTTACCATTGAGTTTGTATAGCCTCTATCCGCGGCCTTCTTATGCCAATGAATCATTTTATTTTTAGGAACTACACCGGCATACAAAGCTTGATATACTGGTATCCCCCTTAAAGCTTTTTCTGTGAACCATTCCTTTGAAAAATCTTTGCAATTAACAGAGTCTTTGTACCATATTATCCAGGACCATCTTTCTCCAAATTCATTATCATAAACTTTTACACCGTGTAATAAATCATATTGATGTACAACAGCATCTCCTCTATTCAGGGGCACTATTTTTTTAAATCGATCCGCGGTTGCTACATACAACCCGCCTTTATATTCTTTTTCATAATCTGCCAAACTTATAACCACTGTAACAAAAGCATGACCATCCCGATGAGTTTCGTGACTACGCCTTTCATTTTTTTTATAGCGTCTTATAAATGAATAACAAGGTGTACATAATCGGGAAGGTGATGAATTTTTGCAATAGGTTTGTCTGACATATGGATTTATTCGTTCTTCGATTATCGGGTCCATTATTTTGCGTAATTTTTCTCGAAGTTTGGCTCTTTTTTCAAGATGATCTAATTTCATCCCACCATTATTTTTACTAATGTCTGGGGACTTAATATATAATTCATATGTAGGCATTCCGTCTACAGAATCTGGATCACTGTCAAATTCAGACGTCTTAACTAAATTTCGTATAGTTTCCACTTCTTTTCGTGTAGCAATTTGTGGCAATTTAAATAATGTAGATATACCCTTGCAACCTTTATGGTTGACAGAACCTTCTAATATATTTATAGTTTGTTTATTAGGCGTAACGAACGTTTTTTTTTTATTCCAATTATTATATTCTGGTATTTTATCTAAATCAGAAGGTTTTAAATAACTCATTTATAATATATACTATATAAAAAATAAAGTTAATACGCGTTCACTGGGCGACGCACAATTTGGGTAATGGAATCAACCATTCTATTTACTAATTCAGGGGCCCCTGACCAAGACACGATACGTAATAAACTTATTTGTTTCATAATAGCCTGCTGCTCATACACATTTAAGTTTTCTTCAGAAAGTGTAGTGGATATATATCGCGATAACGCCACTAGATCATTAAATTGGAACTCTGGTTTACTACTATATGTCGCTATTACTTCTAGGACATATTTTACTTCTTTCCTAACTATTGGTGTGATTTTTTCATATTGACAAAAAATATTATAAGCCTCTTTGCATGTTTTCTCCATTTATTACTTTTACTAACTATAATTATACCTGAACTTTTTAATTAAATAATATATATTTAAATAATTTAAAATAACAAAAGGACTATATATATAATGGATTTATCATTTGTGTGGACAAATGTGAGTGCATATTCCGATGTTAAAATGATTAAATACTGGAGTAATTGTAACAAATTATTAAATACACTCTTTATTCCAATATTATTTAGTGCAATTATAAAAAAATATGATAATGATTGGGATGAAATATCTGCCGCCATCATAATAAAACAGAGTTTTCGATTTATAAGACAGTTTCAGGACAACATTCATTGGTGTTTTGGAAGTTGGCATAATGATAAGAGACCTTATCAACATTTAAATATAGAATTTATTAGAGAGTTTCAATCCAGGGTTGATTGGTGGGATATTTCGCGTTATCAAGCGTTAAATGAAAACGATATTAGAGAATTTCAACATAAGGTGTATTGGTATAATATTAGTTATCATCAAGATTTGGGGGAAGATTTTATACGCGAATTTAAGGATAAAATTCATTGGGATTTTGTCTTTCAACGAATACCATTTAGTAAAAAATTCATTATAGAATTTTTAGACAGAGTCAATTGGGAAAATTTACCTAACTATATGTCATCGAATAAAGATTTAATATTCGCATTGCAAAAATAAAGTGAATATTTAAGAAAACTTTAACCGAAAGTGAATGTAGTGCGTCCCGCAATTGGCATACCTGGAAAAGTAAACTCAGGTGTTTTAAATGGACTCGACCAAGATACAGGATCTATCACATTTGGTTGTTTCTTTGTGAATACAAAGTGAGGGTTGTATGGATATGTATGTTTTTTAGGTACATCATTTCGAAGTTTAGTTATAGTCTCTCCTCTAAGTTTCACCTGGTAATTACTCATTTTTAATTGTTCTTCAAGTTCGAGAGAATACATATCCTTTTTAGGAACCGCGTTTCGGAGTTTAGTTATAATCTCTGCTTTAAGTTTCACCTGATACTTGGTCATTTTAATTTGTTCTTCAAGTTCGAGTAGTTGTTGCGCTTTCTGATCATACGCACGTTCAATTAATGAACATTTAGTTACTAAATCGACAATATTCTTAGACTGTACTACGGAACGTTGTTTATATATATTACATTTTTCTACTACTTCCTTATTTGTGTTAACAAGTTCACGACATTCGGTTTTATAAAGGCCCAAAGTGGTGCGGTATCCCGTGCGCTGACGTATCGCCTTCACCCGTTCTGCTTTTAATTCGTCTTCTAAATCCTTCATATGAATTAGTATTCTTGTACTGGGTACTACATCGTCACATATTTGTTCTCGACATAAAGGACATTTAGTGCGAGTAGTCCCCTCTTCTGTGCCTGGATTTTTAGCCATAGAATTTAAAAGACATTCTGTGCAAAAGACATGATTGCATTTAGTGGTTGCGCACGCTTTGTCTAAATTTCCACAACAAATAGCACACGTATTACGAGGTTCATCGGGAGTACTCCCGATGGATTCGACATTGCCTAGAGAGTCTGACATAGTTATTTTATACTATAGAAGTTATAATAACCATTATATATATATTAAATATAATCAAATTTATGAATACTGGTTTTAGTTAAGTTCATCATATAGTTTTTTTACTAAAGTGACATATTGGGTTTTTGCTTCGTCTGTGGATAATGCTGCAACCGCGGTCCATGCGTTCCATTTCTGCCAACCAATAAAATTAAATATACTTGGTTTGGATGTTTTATTTTCGCCTAAATTTACCTGTTTATATAATCCGTATAAACATAATGCATCCGTTTTCTTTATTTTATTAATAATTTTTTTAATATCTTCTACTGCTGTTTCAAAATCTTTTTCTAATGTACTCATCTCTTATACTTTACTATAAAAGAAATATTTATAGATTATTTATAAACTATATACAAAAGAGTTTTATACGCGTCAAATAAATATTATATTTAAATATTATTACTATAATATATGAAACAACCACGGCGACTTAAAAACGGCACTTATATTTTTAAGGGGTATCCTAAATTTACACCAAATCTTAATCCAAAGGAAATTTTTCAATTGGGTAGTTTCGGAGGAACATATTGGCGACCAATATTTTCTTCTGTAATAAAGGATAAATTATTCAACCAACATCTTAAATATCCTAAAAATTGGTGGAAAGATATACAGGATACTTATTTAATTAATAATTGGAATGACTATGATAAATCAATAAATAAATATAATAAAAAGGTAGGTTCCACACTCAAAGATTGGGAAGAAAAAAAATGGATTACTAAAAACCATCCATATGGTTGGGTGCAATGGTATTGTGATTTTTTTCAAGGTCTGCGATGTTCTGATGACGAACGTCAAATTGCTCGTTGGTCAGGTTTAGCTGGACCAAATGGAAGATTTCGAAAATGGTTGGTTACATTAATATTAAAAAAGGCCCGTAGTTTTGATGATATAACCATAAGTCCTGCTATACGACAGACTTTACAACATTGGGGGTATGTATTAACAAAATCCGACTTTAAAAAAGAAGTTAAACAACGCTCATAATTTATGCAAATTTGTTAATCAATTCTATAACTCTATCAGAAGTATCTAAAGCACCTTCAATCCAAGCCTGATTAAGAGAAAATCCTTCACCACATATAAAAATATTTTTCCTCGGTTGTAATATTTTTTTAAATATTTTTTTAGAATCGGCATTTTTTTTCCAAAAATGAACACCCTCTGTCCATAAATGGCATTTGAAATACGTAGGTTTAGGTATAGATTTATTAGGAAATAAAGCGCACACCTCTTTATGAATTTTTGCCTTTATTACACTTGTTGCTAATAATTTATTATTTTTAAAATATACTTTAGTATCTTTATCGTCTGTATATGAAATCATTATCAATCCTGTTGCTTCATTTATAGGGATTATATGTCTTAAAAATGAATCGGTAGTTGTGCGGTGCATACCCTTAAACCAAACTCCGTTTTTACCTGTATTATATTTAGCGTATATACGGATTAGGGGAATACGGTTAACACTATGTATATAGGAATGCACCGATTTTATTATCGGAAAAGTTTTTAATTGATGTGGTTTTACAGTGAAAATGATTTTTTGACCAATCCATTTACGCCCCATAGTATCACTAACTAAAAAATTCTCATTTAATTCTTCTACTTTATTAACAATTGTTTTAAGTTTTATTTTACCACCATTATTTCTAATATCGTCACTCATTTTATTGCATAAAATAGATAAACCACCTTGAATAATATAATAAAATTTATTTCCATTGAAATCCCCTTTAATACACCGTAACGCATCATATGCATTTAATGAGTTAAATTCAGAACTATATCCAAAAAAGGCAATTATTTTATTAACTATTATAGTACTTTTATATAAAAGACATAACTCTTTAAATGTCATAGTCATTAATTTTTTTTTAGATAAACCTTGTGATTTTTGAATAATTTCCTTAAAAAAACTCTCGATATCATTATTAACATTATGCTTTATTTTTTTAGTTTTTTTATCTGCAAAATCAATATTTTTATTTAATTTATATGTCTGCAAAGCATAATTATTTATAAGTTTAATTAATCTTTTATGACTATCATTAAAGCGCGCCCCACCAATTTCATATACGGGTTTCTTATTAGTTCTTATTCTCCCACCCAAATAAGTACGGTTATCAAGTAGTAAAATATTATTATTTTTCGATAATTGTAAAGCACAATTTAATCCGGCTATACCGCCCCCTATAATTATTGCATCATACATTCTAACATATTAATATAAAATAATAACATAAATAAAATATATTTACTATTTATATAATATGTCTAAAATAAATACTAAAATATTACACGGTCTTTTAAATATTGGGGCACCTACTAATAATGAAGAGCAGATGAGAAAATTTATTAAAACTCTCATCCCCAAACATAAGAATCTTTCTAAAATTTCCGATCTTAATACATCATTAAGTTACTATCTAGATGCTAATAAAAAAAAAACTGTTTTAATTGATGCACATATGGATGAAATTAGAGGTCAGATAATCAATATCACAGCAGATGGATTTTTAACTATTAACATTTTAGGGGGATTAGTTGAATATATGCACGGACGCCCTATAATAATTTATTCGACCAAAAATAAAAAAGTTATACACGGCGTAACCATGGTTCAACACGCTCATCTCAAACAACTTAGAAAAAAATACCAAAACGAATATAATAAACAAATATTATATGCAGACATAGGAGTTAAAACTAAAAAGGAAGCTATTGCTAAGGTAGAAATCGGTGACTATTTAATATTTAATTATCAATATCGATATCTTAATAAAAATATTCTTTCCGCGCGAGGGTTGGATAATAAGTTGGGGGTATATGTAGTGATCCAATTATTAAAATATTTTATAAAAAATATAAAAAAACTAAAATATAATTTAGTTATAAGTTTTTCAGGGGATGAGGAAAGTGGAAAAACATCGTTGACACACTTAAAAAAATTTAAACTTAATGCTATTATAGTAATCGATACAGATTGGGCATCAGATGTGCCCTTTTTAAATAGTGATGTTTATGGTACGATTAATATTGGTGATGGGGCAGTTATAACGCGTGGGGACGAAGACGATGGATTATTTATTAAATTTCGAGATTTGGCAAAAAAACATCGAATTCCCACACAAGTAGTAACTAATATAGCTGGGGGGTCTATATTGAGTAGTTTCTTAACACAATTCAGTACTAAAACACAATTCATAGGCATACCTTTAAGAAATATTCATTCTCCTGTCGAAACTGCCAATATAAAGGATTGCATACACGTGTTTAATCTTATAAAAAAATTTTTAGAAACAGTATGATTACGTGGATAAAAACAAAATATAATAAATTTGAAATCTTATTTATATTATTAAATTACCTCAATAATATGAATATTTTAAAAGACACCCATGCGAACCGAATTAAAGTAGCGTCTAAAATAGAAGACGGTGAGATAGTAATACTCCCGTCAAATGGTGTATACACTTTTAATACAAACATCTTTAATAACCAATCTATCGAAAAAATATATATGTTAAAGGAACGCGATATTGATACTCCTTTGGGTGTAGCAGTTAAAGATATTGAAATGGCTAAAACGTTAATGGACCGCAATTCCATGACTGATCAAGAAATGTTAATAATCGAAACCCTTATTGCGGAATTTTGGCCGGATATGTTATCGATTATAGTGAAAACACATTTGACTAATCCTTTATTTACAGCTAATGGTTATATCAGTTTACAAATGCCATGTTACGGCGCTGTTAAGGATATTATGAATGAACTGGGAAAACCTATTGTAACTACATCTGCAAACATTAATAAAAAAACGAGTTGTACACATATTAATCACGTAAAAAATTATTTTACAGAAATAGACGGTATTACTGCACTCGAAGCATCGGATACCCCAAAATATGGAATTGAAAATACTATAATTAAAATAGATGTTGATAGACTTTTCATATTGCGCCCTGGTATAATTACAAAGTGTCAAATAGAAGAAGTTTTGTATAAAAAATCGTTGCATTGCACTGTAGAATATATGGACGAGTGCGAACACGGGGTAGCAGATACTCACTACGGTATTGATAAAAAATGTTTACTAACAAATTTCGTTACGTCGGAAATGTTAGATAAAAGTATTAACAAGTTTTCATTGAAGTATTTAAATAAGAGTATTATAGTTGATTTTGGAAAAAGAAATATCGAAAAAAAAGACCTTGCTGCGGGATATGTAGATTTAAGTGAAAATGGGGATATTAATGAAGGTCTATTTAATTTATATGATGTTTTACATCAATTAAATAATATTGACAAAAATAACATATTGTTTATGGATTTATATAATAACCAAAATGAATTATATAAAACTATGTCCGATAAATTGATACACTGTTGTAATAATAAACGTATTATGGTTCCATTGTATTACAGTTAAAGTTTAAATTCTAGTGATTTTTTTTATTGATTTGTGCTATAATATACAATACTTTTACCGCCAAATTTTGACGAGAAACCTGTAATATTGTCTCCTAAGTTACTCGCATCCCAATTTCCAATATCGTACGTAAACTTGCTTGCACCATTAAAAATATGCCGCATATCTGTTACCTTACTTACATCCCATTTGGCACCATTAGTTTTAATATCCTGGTTAAAGGATGTGGCACCCATAAACATTTCACTCATATTTGTTACATTACGGGTATTCCACGCAGTAATGTCAATATTAAAGTGTGTTTTATTTTTAAACAATCCTTTCATATTAGTAACGTTACTTGTATCCCAATTAATTATATTTCCATAATATTCAATTGATGTACCAACATCACTTACCCATAAATTAACCGCCGACTGAATATTTTGGTCAGTAATAGGTATTTGATATTTCCAAGAAAATGTTGTTGCGGTATTATAATTACCCGCCAAATCTATATATATATTAGCAGGAATAGTAATCATATTCCACCCACCAGTAGTTATAATAGTTGCCATGTATTTTTTATTTTCTATTTTTTTAAAATTACTAATAGTGATATTACTGGTAGGCACGATATCATCTAACGTAAAACTGTTTGTAACAGAAGTAGTCGTAAACGTAGCAGTATACTCTGAATAATGTGTTATAGAGTTATTAAATACACCTTGTGTCATAGAAATATAGGCGCTTATTGTGCTGCTAAATATAACCGATGTACCGTCTGTAGAATTAGATACTGTATTTCCTGGTATTCCACCGGCGTCGGTAAAGTTAATACTATAGGTAATAGGACCCTCTGTATCATTTTGATGTACCGTATATTGAATAACCCAAGTATTTCCGGTAGTATTAACTCTCTGTATGGCATGTTGATTAATAATCGAGGATCCATTTGAATAAAAAATCACAGAAGGTGACTGAATTTTTTCCTCGGCTATAATTGTTAATGTTATGACATCACTCACTTTTGCCAATGTTCTGTCATACGCATTATTACTTTTTATACTTACATATGATAATCCCGGTAACTGATCATCAAAATTTACAATGTTATTTTCAGTTTTTATATAATCTATAATTTTCCTAGAGAAAGTGTTATGTGAAATAGTAAATGAGGGATATGTAATCATATATGTGATTAATCCATCAGTATCTCCTGTTTGGGCTATGTAAGTCTTTGTAACCATTTTTGCCCCAAGTGTATCGAGATAATTTGTACCCAACACCGTACCTATATCTGAGTGATTTACTATTTGATTTCCAGCTGAATAAAATTTTACGTCCGGTTCATTACCACCATTTGTATTAAATGTAAGAGTAACCGTATTATCTGAAATGGCTATTGTATTGTCACCAGTGTTACTACTTTTCATGAATATTTCTGTTATTTGTGGATCATAATTTTTAAAAAAGGATATAGAAGGCCACCCAGGTGTAGGTGTAGGTGTAGTGGCATTGGTCATTGCGAGCTGCATTGCGTGCTGCGACGCGACCGACCCCTCGTCCCAACCTATCCTGGTAGACCAAACGCCTGACATACTTGTTGCTCCCATGAACATACTTTCTAAGTTACTATTAGTTGAAACTTCCCAATCACTTACATATCGATTAAAAGTAGTGTTATTCTGAAACATGTATTTTAGATCTACATTTGAACCTAAATTCCAATTACGAATATCGCCATTAAATTTCATACTAATCCCACTGGTCGTTGCAAACATCGAATTCATGCTGGTAACTTTGGAAACATCCCATTTAATATCACTATTTTTAATATCTTGATTAAAATCTTTTGCAGCAAAAAACATTTCCGACATATCTTTTACATTACCTGTTGTCCAGTTGCTAATATTTTGATTAAATTGCCATGCATTTTTAAACATTTTACTCATATTAGTTACACCCGCAGTATTCCAACGTGTAGCACTGCCTGATATATCTTTTTTACTAATATCTTGATTAAAACTACGGGCATTCTCAAACATACTATTCATAGAGGTTACGATACTGGTATCCCAAGAACTAATATCATCATTAAACGCCTCGAAATTTGCAAATAAACCACTCATATTAGTTACATCAATAGTATTCCAAGTACTTATATGACCATACGAATTTTCAGCACTTCCGCTTGCATTAATCCATTTATTGACAGCAAAGTGAATCGCGTGGTCGCCATTAGCACCATCCTCATCTTTAACACCCCTATTTAGTTTAAAGAAATAAGGTGTTGGAGACATCGTCGAACTATTCAATTCATCATAATTTGACCAGGTGGTAGTAAAAGGATTATAGTCTTCCAACTGCAGACTCTCGCCTGCCCTCAAAAACATACTACTCAAACTCGTATTGATATTAACATCCCAACCAGTAATGTCCCGATTGAACTCTTTACACCTGGTAAACATATTTACCATACTGGTAACCTTACTTACATGCCAATTTATTATATTACCATTGAATGTCATATCATAATCATTCACCCCGCTAAACATCTCAGCCATATCAGTTACTTTGCTTACATTCCATTTATTGCCACTAGTATCAATATCTTTGTTAAAAGTATCTGCGATTTTAAACATTTTACTCATATCTTTTACGTTACGCGTATCCCAATTACTAATATTTTCATTAAAAAGACGCGCCTCTTCAAACATGCTGCTCATATTTGTAACTTTACTTACATTCCATATATTACCATTTGTATCAATATTTTTGTTAAACTGAAAAGCTTTATAAAACATTCCTTGCATATTTTCTACATTTGTTGTATCCCAATTAGTAATATCTCCATTGAACTCAGTATTTTTAAACATATTTACCATATTGGTAACCTTACTTACATCCCAATTATTAATATTCTGATTAAATCTATTAGGGTTATTTGAATTTTCCACTAAACTACAAAACATCCCACTCATATTTTTAACAGAACCCGTATTCCAGTCTCCAATATTTTGATTAAATATCTTTGCGTCTTTAAACATTTCAGTCATATCCGTAACATTATTGGTATACCAACCGCTAATATCTTTATTAAAAATAGAGGCACCGTTAAACATGCTACTCATATCTGTAACAAATTGAGTATTCCAATTACTGATATCGTCATCAAAACTTGTTTTACCCGAAAATAGTCCACTCGTGTTTGTGACCACGGCACTTCCGGATAAGTCGAACGTCCAAGAACTAATATTTCCATAAGCCCCGGTTACTGCATATTTTTGAATTGCACTTCCTGTCCACAAATTAACAGCCGTATACAGACTTGTTTGAGTAACGTTACCAATAGTAGAAAAAAATGTTGGCAAAGGTGTATTCGCAAATGATGGATGTATATTCCAAGCAGTCGACATAGTAGTGGCACCCTTGAACATATTTGTTAATATTGGAACGGAAGCAGTATTAAGTACCCAGTTAGTTATATCTTGATTAAATCCACTTGCATTTTCAAACATTCCACTCATATCTGTTACAGCACCTATATTCCACCCCGATATATCTTGATTAAATTCAGTCGTTCCCTTAAACATCTCCAACATACTGGTAACTTTATTTACTTGCCAACCCGCTATATCTTTATCAAAGTCTCTCGCCCCACTAAACATTGAATTCATATCAGTAACCGATACTACCTCCCATCCTGAAATATCTGTATTAAATTCGGTAGCACCTTTAAACATTGAATTCATATTAGTAACTTTACTAGTTCTCCAATTATTACCATAAGTATTAATATTTTTATTAAATAATGCTGCGCCTGAAAACATTTCACTCATATCCATAACATTACTGGTATCCCAATTATTAATAGCATCATTAAAGGTACTTGAATTGAGTGATGGAGTGGCAGTGTCCGTCGCCCTGCCGTTTTTAAATAAACCACTCATATCGGTAATATTATCTGTGTCCCAAGAATTAATTTCACCCCATGATTTGAGGGGGGATATGGAAATCCAGTCAGTAACAGCAGCATAAATATTAAATTGAGAAATGGGGAGTTTATTAAAAAAATACATGTTTGGCGATGTCCCCCAACCATTTCTTGTGGGAAAAATATTTGCCATCTCAGTCGCCCCTAAAAACATTTTTAATACAGTACTTTTATTAGGGTCTATATTAAAATCAAAAACATCATATGGCGGTTCCCATATAGTAATATTTTGGTCAAATTCCCTAGCACTGGTAAACATATTATCCATATCAGTGACTTTTGATATATCCCATTTAGTAATATTTTCATTAAACGTAATTTTATTTTGGAATGCCCCCCGCATGTCCTTTACATCACTAACATTCCAATGTCTAATATGACCATGCTGATTACTTAATTTCTCCATCTCTGTACCAAACCACTCTTGTATAGCAGTATTAAATCCCGTGTAAGGTATTATGTAATTTGGTCCAGATGATTGAAGGTTATTCCATTTGAAAAAATACTCATTTGGGGTACCACCAATAAGTGCGGAATTAAACAGATTTGTTTTTTCCCTCAATACAGAACCCGAAAACATATCAGTCATAGTAGCATTAGCATTTCTTACATCCCAATAATAACCCAATTTTTTATAATCATTTTCGCCTGGTCCATTTTTAAAGTCAGCGGCCGACGAGAACATTGAATGTATATTAACAACTTTACTGACGTCCCAACTACTAATATCTTGATTAAACCCACTTGCATCCCGGAACATACCACTCATATCAGTTACATTGCTTGTATCCCAGTTATTTAATGGTTTATTAAATTTAGAAGCCCCTTGAAATACCCCCTCCATATTCGTTACTTTAGTTACATTCCAAAAACCAATATTCTGATTAAAGTCATTAGCGTTAACAAACATATCGCTCAGATCTATAACATTACTGGTATTCCAAGAAGTAATATCTTCATTAAAATTATTTTTATCCTTGAAAGCATTGCTCATGACAATAACATTAACTGTATCCCAATTACGAATATGACCATATATATTTGCCGCCCGTACACTAGCATCACCGTTCCACTCAATTAAGGCAAAGGGAAAATGATTTACGGGTATTGTTCTTGTTATAGCATTATTGAAATGCATAAAAAACTTGTCGGTTGGAGAAACACCAATGTTCTGTAAGAGCGTTATCCCTCCATTAGACGTAGCTATAATAATAATATTGTCCTCATCAGCAATAGCCGCGTCTTGGAACATATGTGTTAGTTTATCTTTACTTGCATTAACATCCCAGTAATAACCCATATCTTTATATTTACTAGCTCCTGAACCACCGTTTTTAAACGCCGTCGCCCCTTTAAACATTTCAATCATATCCGTTACTTTACTGGTATTCCAACTACTAACATCTTGATTAAAACCAGATGCATCTTCAAACATGCTGTCCATATTTGTAACATTGCTTGTATTCCAAGTATTTAAAGGAACGTTAAATAACTTGTTGCCTTTAAACATACTAGCCATATCAATAACTTTAGACGTGTCCCACTCACTGATATCGGCTGTAAAATTTTCCTGACCATTGAACATTTTATACATATTTGTTACATTGTGCGTGTGCCAATAACTAGTATTAATATTATCATTTATCGCAATACCTCTTTCCGTATCAAATAATCCACTTAAATCGGTAACACTTGTTATATTCCAGGTAACTACAGGTCCATAATCTGTGGAATATCCGGATACATCTATAGTAGCAGCGGCTGTATGAATATTTGCTTGAGTAATGGATATAAAACCAGGTGTAGAGAAAAAACTCATCAGAGGTGAGAACCCCCAACCCTCCCGGGTCTTAAACGTTTTTTCCATTTCGGTTGCCCCTAAAAACATACTTTGAATACTAAGTACGCTATCTATGGCTTTAAAAGCAGCACGGTTCGGACTCCAAACAGTAATATCTTTATTAAAGATTGCAGCATTTTTAAACATTTCTTGCATATTTGTTACATTAGTAACATTCCATCTAGTAATATCTTCATTAAAATTATTTTTATCTTTGAAAGCGGCACTCATATCTCTTACTGTACCTACATCCCAGTATCGAATATGTCCATGTTTATTGTTTTTTTGTTCCGCGGCGGTTCCAAACCATTCACTTATGGCGAGTGATTTCATCAACCCCGTTTCGCCTAAATCATTTATGTTAAGTATAATTCGTATTGGACCCGAATTTATATGCGTGAAAAAAACAGGAAAAGATATATTATCAAAATTATTGTGAGCGTCTAAAAACATACCGCTCATATGGGTAACCTTACTCATATCCCAATAATATCCGATCTTTTTATAATTTTCAGGGTCGGTACCATTTACGTAATTCCTAGCTTCCCTAAACATATATTTCATACTGGTAGTATTTCGTGTATCCCAACTGCTAATATCCTGATTAAAATTTTTTGCTCCGCGAAACATATAATCCATATTTTTGACTGAATTTGTATACCAATTATTTAAAGGTTGATTGAAATTCTCTGCCCCCATAAACATATTACTCATAGTTGTTACTTTTTCTACATTCCAACCAGAACCATCAGTATCAATATTTTGATTAAAAATCGACGCTCCATTAAACATACCGCTCATATCTGTTACAAAACTTGTATTCCAATTACTAATATCTTCATTAAAATTATTTTTATTTGCAAATAATCCACTCATATCAAATACCGGACTTGTGTTCCAAGAACTTATATTTCCGTAATTTTTGAGAGCCATAGTAGAATTATTTGACGCCCATAAATCTACGGCACTCTGTATATTATCTTGAGTAATATTTTCAATAGTTGAAAAAAAAGGTAATAAAGGTGTTGGACCGAATGATGGATGCGCCGACCAATACCCTGACATAGATGTCGCCCCGTCGAACATATCGATTAATGATGGTGACGGGGAAGTATTAAGTATCCAATCAGTTAAATCTTTATTAAACCCTACCGAATTCTTAAACATTTCGGTCATATTTATAACGGCACTTACGTTCCAACTACTTATATCTTGATTAAATCCACTCGCATCCCTAAACATATTGGACATAGTTGTAACTTTTTCTACATTCCAACCAGAACCATTAGTAGCAAGACTTTTATTAAAAATCGACGCTCCGGAAAACATATTTTCCATAGTAGTTACGCTACTTGTATTCCAATTACTGATATCATAATTAAAACTTTGCTTATTTGCAAATAATCCACTCATATCAGTTATTAACGTTGTATCCCAATTACTAACAGGACCATATTTAGTTGAATTACCATTAATAAGAGAGATAACCTCACTTTTAATGTCACCTTGGGGAATGGGGGTAGGATTAAAAGAGAAGAAATATGATAGAGGTGAGGTGCCCCAACCCAAATAACTATTAAATTTAGCGTGCATAGCAGTTGCTCCCTCAAACATATTAGGTATCAGGTCATTTGTAAAAACAGCAACTTTCGGTATCCAATTAGTTATATCTTGATTAAATCTAATGGAATTTTTAAACATACTGGACATATCCGTAACATTTGTACTTATGTCCCAAATACTAATATCTTGATTAAAAGTAGATGCCCCATTAAACATATCGCTCATATTACTAACGTTTACAACAGTCCAATTTGCTATATTTTGATTAAATATACTAGCCCCTTTAAACATTCCGGTCATATTCCTTACTTTTGTAACATCCCAATAAGTATTGGTAGTAGAAATAGGTTGATCAAAGGCGGCGGCTCCCTCGAACATACCTGCCATGTAACTCACCTTGCTAACATTCCAATTAGTAATATTTCCATTAAAAATATTGGCGTTCTTAAACATATTATTCATAGTTGTTACTTTTTCTACATTCCAACCAGAACCATCAGTAGCAATATTTTGATTAAAAATAGATGCCCCATTAAACATCCCACTCATATCCATAACATTCCTGGTATCCCAACTACTAATATCATCATTAAAATTATTTTTACTTGTAAATAATCCACCCATATCTGTTACTGGATTTGTGTTCCAATAACTTATATGTCCATAATTTTTGAGTGCCATAATATTATTTGACGCCCATAAATCTACGGCACCATGTATATTATTTTGAGTAATATTTTCAATAGTCGAAAAAAAGGGAGGTGAAGGCGTATCGTTAAATGATGGATGCGTCGACCATTGCCCTGATAAATTAGTCGCACCCTTGAACATATCGATTAATGACGGTACTTGGGCGGTATTAAGTATCCAATCAGTTAAATCTTTATTAAACCCTACCGAATTCTTAAACATTCCGGTCATATTTATAACGGCACTTACGTTCCAACTACTTATATCTTGATTAAATCCACTCGCATCCCTAAACATATTGGACATAGTTGTAACTTTTTCTACATTCCAACTAGAACCATTAGTAGCAAGACTTTTATTAAAAACGGACGCTCCGGAAAACATACCACTCATATCCGTAACTTTACTTGTATCCCAATTACTGATATCATCATTAAAATTAGCGTTATCTGCAAATAATCCGCTCATATCCGTTATAAGACTTGTATTCCACTGTTGAATAGTTCCATATTGAGAGGAGTTCCACCCCCCACTAATAATGTTTCGTATTTGACCTGTCGGAATAGGAGTATATGTAAAATTCTTAAAAAATGCTGATTTCGGAGAGATATCCCATCCGGATTTTGCATTATGAGCCAGATGCATTGCAACTGCTCCTAAAAACATATTAGTTATAGCATCATTTGTAAAAACATTAAATGTAGGCACCCAATTAGTTATATCCGCATTAAAAGAGTTGGTGTTCTTAAACATATTATTCATTGTTGTTACCTTTCTTACATTCCAACTAGAACCATTAGTAGCAATATTTTTATTAAAAATAGACGCTCCGGAAAACATATTTTCCATAGTAGTTACGTTACTTGTATTCCAATTACTTATATCATCATTAAAATTAACTTTACCTGTAAATAATCCACTCATATTTGTTATTTGAATTGTATTCCAAGAACTTATATGTCCATAATTTTTGATAGCCATAATATTATTTGATGTCCACAAATCTACGGCACTATGTATATTAATGATATCCGTAATAGTGGAAAAAAAGGGTCGTAAAGGTGTATCGCCAAATGATGGATGAGTTGACCATTGCCCTGATAAATTAGTCGCACCCTTGAACATATCTACTAATGACAGCGACGGGGAAGTATTAAGTATCCAATCAGTTATATCTTGGTTAAAAACTTGAGCATTATGAAACATTTCCTCCATATTAGTAACAGCGCCGATATTCCATTTATTAATACTTGTAGTAAGAGATGTATTAAAAACTTCTGCATCTTTAAACATTTGTTTCATATTCGTGACATTATTTGTAACCCAATTTGATATATTTCCATCAAAACTCCGCGCCCCATTAAACATACTTTTCATATCAGTTACCAAATCAGTATTCCAATCAGTTATATTTCCATTGAAAGTCGCGGCATTTTTAAACATTTCTTGCATATTTGAAACTTTATAAACATTCCATTTATTATTAAATGTATTAATATTTTTATTAAAACCTGATGCATCTTTAAACATACTATTCATATTAGTTACATTACTTGTATCCCAATTACTAATATCATCATTAAAATCATATGCCTCTTTAAATAATCCGCTCATATTTGTAACCTTACTCGTATCCCATGAATTAATTGGTCCATATTCGCCTATACGATTCGATGAATTCCAATCAATAACGGCCGTATAAATAACCTCATTCGCAGAAATGTCTTTATATTTAAAAATTGGAAAAAATGCAGATGCCGGGGATGTTCCCCAACCTGCTTTGGTATTAAAAATAAGACCCATGGCACTCGCTCCTAAAAACATATCAGTTATAACATCGAAATTAAATACCTTAAAATTAGGAACCCAATCTGTTATATTTTGATTAAAAGAACTTGCCGTGTAAAACATGCGGGACATGTCAGTAACCTTATCTATATTCCATTTGCTTGTACCGATTGGTCTGATAGTTTTATTAAATGTTGTTGCTCCATAAAACATTTCTTTCATATTGGTTACACTACTTGTGTTCCAACCACCTATATTAGAATTAAAAGTACTTGCTCCACTAAACACACCTTCCATATCAGTGACCTTATCGGTATTCCATAAAGTATTATAAGTGTTTATACTTTGATTAAATGCACTTGCACCATAAAACATATTCTTCATATTTATTACATTACTTGTATTCCAATTAAGAGGATTAATTTTAGTATTCGACCCCGCACCATTATTAAAAACAGTTGCATTCTTAAACATGGCATTCATATCAACTACGTTACTTGTATCCCAACTACCAATATTATCATTGAAATTTGTTTGTCCCTCAAATAATCCACTCATATCTGTTACAAAACTTGTAATCCAATTAAAAATAGGACCATATTTATAAGTAGCTATAGTTTTATTACTTGTCCACTCATTCACCGCGGTGTAAATATTAGCCTGTGTAATGTCCTCAGTATTAGCAAAAAAATACTTTGCAGGCGTATCACCATATGATGTATAAGTACTCCAAGTTCCTGACATACTTGTTGTACCTAAAAACATATCAGTTAAAGATATGGTATTATTAAGTAGCCAATTAGTTATATCCTGATCAAAAGAATTGGCGCCATTAAACATATTTTCCATAGTAGTAACCGCTGAAACATTCCATTTATTATTATTAGTAGCAATATTTTTATTAAAAACAGTCGCTCCCTTAAACATACCACTCATATCCGTAACTTTACTTGTATCCCAATTACTAATATCATCATTAAAAGTACCCTTGTCTTTAAATAAGTCACTCATATCTGTAACAGTACTTGTATCCCAAGAATTAATGGGTCCATATGCAGTTGAAGTACTATTGGTAGTCCAAATATTTACCGCGACTTTAATATTCTGGGAAGTAATAGCGGTATAATTAAATTTAGTAAAAAGTCTACTATATGGTGACGCATCCCATCCGTTTCTAGTTCCAAAAATAGATTCCATCGAGGTTGCTCCCGTAAACATATCTACTATACGGTCATTTGTAAAAACGGATGTATTTAAATTCCAAGCGGAAATAATATTTTTATTAAAAATAGTCGCCCCATAAAACATATTAGTCATATTACTAACTTTTTCAACATTCCAATTAGTTATATTTCCATTAAAAGAAGATGCCCCATTAAACATATATGCCATATTTTTTACTTTTTCAACATTCCAACCAGAACCATCAGTAACAATATTTTGATTAAAAATAGACGCTCCATTAAACATATTACTCATATCTGTAACTTTACTTGTATCCCAATTACTAATATTATCATTAAAAAAACCCTTGTTTTTAAATAATCCGCTCATATCTGTAACATTATCTAAATTCCAAGAAGAAATATTTCCATAAACATTTGTTACTAAAGACTTAGTAGTAACATCTCCAAACCAAGAATTTACAGCGGCATAAATCTTATTTTGAGTAATACTTAGAGTATTAGCAAAAAAAGTTAATAGGGGTGTTGAATCAAATGATGGATGCGCAGACCAATACCCTGACATAGATGTCGCCCCAGTAAACATATCTTTTAATATTGTATTAGGTGTAGTATTAAGTATCCATTTAGTTATATCTGCATTAAAAGCAGCAGCATTTTTAAACATCTGCTCCATAGTATTAACTTTTCCAACATTCCAACCAGAAAGATCTTGATTAAAGTTATTAGCATTTTCAAACATGCTATTCATATCTGTTACAAGACTTGTATCCCAATTCCTGATATCATCATTAAAACTACCAGCGTCTTTAAATAACGCGCTCATATTTGTAACAGTACTCGTATCCCACAAATTAATTGGTCCATATTCCGCTATACGACTAGTTAAATTCCAATCGGCAACGGCCGCGTGTATATTATTTGAATCAATCAAGGTATATGTAAATCGTGTAAAAAATGCAGCCATAGGGGATGTACCCCAACCCACTTTATTATTATAATTAAGAAGCATGGTATTGGCGCCTAAAAACATGTATGGTACAACATCATCGGTGAAAACTCTAGCATTTGGTTTCCAAAGAGAGCCTATATTCTGATTAAATGCCGCCGCCCCATTAAACATCGCCGACATATTACTGACTTTCTCTACGTTCCAATTAATTATATTCCGGTTAAAGGCGCTTGCACCATTAAACATATTTTCCATATTCTTTACTAGTGACACGTTCCATTTATTGTTATTAGTGGTAAGAACTTGATTAAAAACAGTGGCACCATTAAACATATCACTCATATCCGTGACCGCAGTTGTATCCCAATTACTAATATTATCATTAAAAGAACTTTTATTTTTAAATAAACCACTCATATTAGTAATAGGATTGGTGGAATCAAACTCCCAATTATTAATATCACCATATGCTTTTACCGCCATTGATTTATTTTGTAACCACAAATTCACTGCACTGTAAATAGTCGATTGAGTAATAGTTTCCGTAGTAGAAAAGAAGTATTTATAAGGAGTGGCAGTGAATGCAGGATGTATACTCCAAGTTTCAGACAATTTAGTTGCCCCCGAAAACATATTTTCTAATTTTGTACTATGATCATTAATAATATTATCATGAAGTACCCAATTAGTTACATCGCCGTTAAAAGCAGCAGCAGCAGTAAACATATTGGCCATAGTAGTAACCTTTTGGACCTTCCAATTAGAAAGATCTTTATTAAAACTACTTGCACCATTAAACATACCAGTCATATCACTAACTTTGTCCACTTTCCAATTACTTATATTTTGATTAAAAGCAGTTGCGTCTTTAAACATATTAATCATATTACTAACTTTATAGACACTCCACTTATTACCATTAGTGGTGATAATTTGGTCAAAGGAAGTAGCACCATTAAACATATCACTCATATCTGTTACAAGACTTGTATTCCAATTACTAATATCATCATTAAATGCCGTTGAATTGAGTGTAACAGTGGTAACAGTGGTAACGCTCGTCGCCCTGCCGTTTTTAAATAAATTACTCATGTCTGTTACAGTACTTGTATTCCATAAATGAATGGGTCCATATGATGAGGAACCTGTGCTGCTGAGTAACCAATTGTCGACAGCAGCACTTAGAACAGTAGA
>Ga0209830_10000927_pt1 | contig 27737 bp, 31 predicted proteins | sample ArcticOcean_MG_C_12_FD_187439 | JGI IMG/M metagenome (GOLD analysis project Ga0209830, IMG submission 187439) | Marine microbial communities from western Arctic Ocean - ArcticOcean_MG_CB8_130 (SPAdes) (version 2) | ecosystem: Environmental > Aquatic > Marine > Oceanic | place: Arctic Ocean...
TCTGTATACAGGAGTACCATCGATTGAAGTTGGAGGAGTAGTTAAGAAAGCATCTTGCCATGAAGCCTTCTCCATGTTTTTACCTATTATACCAGAATTAGGTGTGTACCAATTAAAAACAAGAGCCTCATAAGCAGTATATCCAGAAAAGTCTACATACGCACCTGTTTGAACGTTGTCTGGGAATTGTACTAAATTGCCTGCATCCATGTTGGTGTAAGACTCAGAAGACCTATAACCTACTACTTTCTCTATGAATGCATGCGTTTTCCATCCTGTTGCACTTGTATAAACAGAAATATGTAAATTAAAACTAGAGTCTTTATCCTTATTAGTGGTTAATACACCAGAAGTAGACTCTACAAAAGAAAGGGTAGGTTCTTTTGTAACAAATGTATTATTTTTATTTCTAGTTTCTGTAGCAGAATCAAAAGAAGTGAGAGACGTAGCAGTACCTACACCATCATTAAGGAAACCGTATGGATTTAATGCATTTGCAAATGTAGGTATTAGACCTCCTAGACCTCCCATACCATAACCATTAATTAGTGTTCCACTAGTAAATGGAGAAGCATTTGCAGTATTAAAATAAGCATCTTCAATGTTTAAAAACTCACTATCACTTGTTCTGGACGTGTTACTATTTGTAGTTCCAGTATTCTCCCCAACTAATTCAAATTTTATATCTCTACCAATACCACTAAGATTTGAAGTAAAATAAGCCTTAAGTCTAGGATTAGATATTTCACTTATATGTATCACCCAAAATATAGGTGTACCTGCAAGAAGATCCCCCCAGTAGCTAACACCATTAGTATAAGTAACCATTGCTGCATACGGATCTATATCATTAGAAAATAACCCATAATTACCAAAACCGGTGGCAGTTGTGAAGTATGGATCATTACAACCCCAATACTGACAATTAATTCCTGGAGTAGCTAAAGGGTTTATAGTAAAAGTTATTCCACTTGTTTCACTAGTTAATTGTGTAGGTAGATTTAAGCCTTCCTCTAATAGTATTCCGTATTGAGACATATTTTAGTTTTATTTAACAGTTACAGTTACAATTTTCTACTCCGCATAAAGATACTGCTTTAGCATATTGATCAGCGGTTTTCATATACAGTGCGGTAGTTTGAACACACCCAGCTATATTTACTTGCATTCCCTGCATCAATAAATAAACATTCGTTACTTCAGCTAACATTCCTACACATTCTTTACATTCTTTACATTTACATTCTAATAACTCTTTAACTTTTGTTGCTAAACAACAATTTAAAGCGCATAATCCTACTGCACCAAATGTTTGATTACCTAGTGGTTGAGGCTCTGTTACAATTATTTTTATTACTCCGTTCAGTTGTTCTGTACTAATACCTGGGATATTATCCCATGTTATAGTTAATTCTCCCGAGGGAAAATTATTATTTGTAGGTGGAGTTGCTGTATTAATTCCTCCCAGCTCTTCCAAATCTACTGCAGTTGCAGTACCATTCGTAGGAGATAATGCTGGATCTATCATAGGATACTGCACTTCATTAATCCATAACTCTACAGGGGATCCTGATGATCCTCCTGTTATAGTTAAGGTTTTACAATCTGCGGATAATTTTACTTCTATAGCCATAATTATTTAATTTTAAAAATGAAAAAAGATTAGGGGGTTTTTACACCCCCTATTCTTAATAGTTATTTGTTACCAAACTTTTTTACTTGCCGTACCTAAAGTAAATAGAAACTTAGCAGCCATTTCAGCTCCTTTAGCATTTTCATCGGTAAACCAAATATTGATTTCTACATACTTGTTCTCTCTAGCAATAGCGCTATTGTTATCATGCTCTACTAATAAAGTAAGACAGTCATATGTAAGAGCACTACTTGCAAAAGTTGCCGGAGTATTTAGGAAAGATCCTGCTCTTCCGTGGTACCCGTGCATAGCTTGAGTTTCTTTTTCAGCAGATAGAACTTGATCATAAGATCCCGATCCTTCTGAAAAAACAGCTGCAGCAGCTGTAGTATTAGCAGCTAACAATCTACGAACTTGGAAAGTAGTTCCAAAGCTAGTAGCCTCTACCTTAATTGTAGCAGCAGTTGGGTTAGAAGCTGTTAATCCATAAGGAATACCTGAGATAACAAGTGCTTTTTTTAAAGCTGTAGCAATAGAACCTAAAGTTTCAGTTACTCCTTCAACATACTCTACACTAATAAGTTGATCTCCAAATCCATAATCTTCGTTAGGAGAATTGATCATATCACTATAATCTGCACCTGTTGCTCTTCTAACAAAAACAATTTCATGAATAGTACCTACACCTCCAACCGCGACAACTGTTAATGTTTGTGCCCATTTAGTTCTTGCTGCAGACGGAGTATAAATTTGTCTAACTCCCTTCATTTCGAAGATATTACTCATTAAAGGATAAGTTGCTACCCCTTTACCTTGTACTACTTCAATACGATCGTTTGCTGTAAGTGCCACAGTAGTAGCACTAAAATCACTTGTTCCTAAATCCCAGATTCCTGTGATTCCTGATGCTGCATCTACAATATTACCTGTAGCTACATGTAACTCATCATTTGATATAAAATTTAATCTTGACATTTTTTTATTTTTTAATTATTGTCATTCTAGTTATTCAGATCTTTGCACTTCACCAAGATTGGTTCTGTATCGAGGGTCTGATATGGCCTCTAATAAACTATTAACAGTCATGTCTACAATTTCCTGATGAGTATGATCTGGAAGATCACAATCTACAGTAGTTGCAGAAACACTGTCTACAGTATTTGGTATTCGTATGTAAGTAATTTTAACAGTACTCACTACAAATTTATTATCTGTATATATATCTATCTTATCATCTATCATAGTATATATAGGGTTCTTATAAGATGTGTTATTAAAAGGATCGTCTAATATAGTATAAATATCATCTAACTGCACATATTTAGCTACTGACATTGTATTTGTATGCTCATTATTAATAACAATAGGAAGTGAACTAGAATCTACGCCTGCTTCCCCTATAACTCTATAACTCAAAAAACCTCCTCCGTCTGGTTCAAATGTAGTTATAATAGGTTTACATTTATTATAGGACACTAAACATCTTACATTTATTAAGTGTAAATACTCTTCTGTAAATAAACCTGCAACAGGTAGAGTATAAGTATCTATATGATGTGTATTAGAGATCTGCCCTTTATAAACAGTATTATCTGAATGCTCTGTTACTAGAGTTCTTAGATCATCTATTCTTTTTTGAGACCCTTCAAACCCAGTTCTATATTTATTACCAAATTTATTTAATCTGTGCTCAATAAATCTTTGTATATTTTTATTAAGCTCAAGATCCAATTCTTGAGGTAAAAATGAATCAACCTGGTTACTTGCAATTTTTTGCAAGCCCAGGTTTATCATTATATGCATATCAGTTATAGTCATTTATTAAATAATTGCTTCTTTAAGTTTAGCTCTTAAAATAGTTAAAGTTCCAGAGTTCTTCTTGTTTTTTAAATATACAACTGTATCTTCCATCGTTTCACCGATTACTTCATCAAGGAATACTACTTGGTTACCTATTCTTCTTAATACACCAAATGTTACTAACTCCTCAATCTCAGATTTAACTTCTAAATTAATATCTGTTGAGATTTTGTAGAATCTTTTAGGAGACTTCTCCTTTAATTCATAAAGAGTATTTTCTTTTTGCATCCTAGTTAATCTGTCAGGATTAATATGTTCTGATAGCAATCTTAATACTCTAGTCATTTTCTTCTCATCAGCAGATACTTTTATAAACTCTTTGTCTGCATTCTTTCTAAGTTGAATTTTAATGTTCTTCTTAATAAGATCTTTATTTGAGTCATAAATATAGAATCTATTATTAGATACCATATCCTCTTTACTTAATGCAACGTGTGGATGTTTTAAAGCAAATTTATACTTTAAATAATCCTCTACATTGTGCGGTGCACCGTCCTCATTAGTAGTTACGTCTAAGGTGATCCCTTCAAATGGAACTGTCACAGACATTTCTGCCCAGAATAGTTTAGATTGTTTAGGCCAATCACTATGAGTTGGACCTACATCTAAAATACCATCTAATAATCTTTTTTCTTCTTCTCCTTCTACGCCTCTTAAAGGTTGGCGACCTACGTAAACGCTTCCTAGTTTGGTTTTAGCTGTTACGCGAACTTCTTTAGGTAAGTGACCTAAAAGTTCTTTTCTTCTTAATGTTACTTTTTTCATTTTTATGTTCTTTTTAAATTAATTAATAGGGTGGAAAGAATAACTCTCCTATATAAATCAGTATTGGAGGAGGCTAAATGCCCCCTCCCTTACCTTGGAAACTAAATAATAACCTACGATGCAACACATTGTAGATCCAACGAAGTATCAAATCGTTTAAGAATGATACCCGCAGTCTTTAGCATATGCACAGAAGCACCATCAATGTCCGAAGCTCTAGAATCTGATTGATCAAATCCTCTTGGAGCAACAGAACCAGCAACAGCCCATCTCATCATCTCACGACCTTTCTTGTTAATCATCTGTACGTTAGCTTGGCCATCGTAATTAGATTGATCAACAAAAACCATTCTGTAAGACTCCATGGAGTAACCTGTAACAGGGTGTTTTGCACGCGCTTGAGCAACTGGTCCATGATCAAACATAGGAACTTTAACAACATTCACTGTGTGACCATCGATGTGCTCATAAGATGTAAAGTAACCTGACATACCTAAAGATCTACCAGAACCTGTGATGAATCTATTTTCACCACCAATTTTCCAGTTACCTGCACCACCAGTAGAAAAGTGAGATTTTAAAGCCTCATCAAATTCTCTAGCACCACCTACACCAGTGTAAAGAGTAATTTGTTTCTGTGTAGCGTCAGTCATTCCGTAGAATAAGTCACCGATTACATTTTTAATTTTAGACTCAGTCAAAGTTGAATAAGTATCCTTATTAATAATTTGTTGTAACAAACCAGGTCCAGTGATAACAGGTTGCCCGTTTTCATCTTTCATTGCAGTTACACCATTGTTATCGTAAGTTTTCTCACCATACCAATATAATAATTCACATTCTTCTTTAAACTTAAGCATATGTTGGTACTCTTCGTAGTCCATCCAAAGCTTAGTAGTTTTTCCACCTTTAGTAGGTAAAGAAAATTCAGCTACATAATCTTTAGCGTTACCAGCAAAGTGGTAAGACTTTCTAATTGTACCAATTTTGTTACGTACTAAACCAGGAGTTGACCAGTTAGAAGCATTACCTCTAGAGAAGTCTAATCCTACGTTAGCATATAATTGAGCCCATAAAGCACCCGCTGCAACTTCTGATGCTACTAAGTTAGCTGCTGGATCTGGATCAATTAATTGTAATGTATATTCCCAGTTACTACCAACTTGGGTAGGTTGAGACATAATTCTTGCTTGTGATCCATTCTCTGAAATCAGAGTGTATGGGAAGACAAACCACTTGTCAGGAAATGATAAAGTAAATGGAGCTCCTCCTGTACCAGTACCTGTATTAGCTACAACTGGTCTAACATTAACTTCGTGAGTTTTCACTCTGTACTCATACTCATATCTATCAATAGATTTAGTATTTCCTACACCTTCGGTTAACATAGTAAGTGGGAATCTTCTGTCCTCTTTTCCTGCAAGATGTGTTATGATGGGAGACAGCTCAGCTGGCTTTTCCATCAAAGCATTTGCCAGACTGTTTGAGTCTGTCATTTGCTGATCGTTATAAAACGTTTTTAATACTTGCATTTTTATTTATTTAAGTGAGGACCCCATCTCCTCAGTTCAGGGATTATCTTTAAGACAATGATAAATCTAAATCATCTATATCAAAGTCTGATGTTCTTCTTTTTGGTTTAGACGCATTCTTTGTTTTAACTTGTTGTGTCTGTAACCTATTTTTTAAACTCTTAGCTTTAGTGGTTTTAACTTTAGTATCTACAATCTCTTTTAAGTTAAACTTATTAAACATTAAATAGTCCATAGCTAATCGTTGTTCTAGTGGAGCATTAGCTTGATCTAACATACTCTGAGTTTGCCCGTTCTTGTTAATAGGAGCAGAAATATATTTTAAAAATTGCTTTTTATTTCTACTAGGTATATTAATACCTGCTAAATCATCTGTATCATTTACAGTTTTATATACACCATCCCAAAATTCTCTTTGCTCAGACTCTTTTTGTTTATATTCTTCTTTCTGAGTAGTTAACATATCTTGTCTAGACGCTTCTTGTATAGTTGTTAAAGCTTTCTTAGCTGCTACAGATTTGTCATATAACTTACCAGAATCTGCGTAATCTTCTACCATATCTCTTATAAACTCCTCGTCGTGTCCTTTACTTTTAAAGTAATTAGAAACTAATACTTTTTGCATAGTAATATCATTTTCTTTTACTTCTACAGATCCATAATCTTGATTAGGATCATTAGCAATCATAAATTGTCTAGAATCACCTCCAGCTAATACATAATCCATATGCTGTTTAATTAAAGGGTAAGCCTCCATTACATCCTCTAAGTGTTCTTCTGCTAATTTGGATGAAACATCTTTAGTCATTTTAGCAATACCCTCTGGAGTATCATCGTACTGCTCTTCAGTTTCAAATCCTAATTCTTTAAGTACATCTCCAATTACTGTACCCTGCTCAGACTCTTCAGATTCGTCATTACCATCTTCGTTTTCTTCAGTAGACTCTTCAGATTCATCAGAAGTATCTTCTATCTCTTTTTCAGTAGACTCTTCTTCTTCATCTACTTTTACTTTAGCATCTATATCTAATTCTGAATCTGTAGATATTTTGTCTTCTTTATCATCATCAATAGCTAGTTCAGAATTTTTTAAATCTATTTCTAGTCCATCTTGTACCATATCATCGAATGATAAATCATCGAAGGCCAGATCTTCTCCTTTTGTGTTGTCGCTCATGTTATTAATTTTAGTTATTATTTAGTTTTTTCCATTACAAAAATAAGAAAAATATGCATAGATAATACACACCTTTAATATTTATTTTTTAGCTTTAATATATACCACTTATTTATTATTTGCATATAGGTCGTACTTATGATTAGCCCCCATACTAAACTCTTTCCAGTCTATATCATAGTACTTAGATCCCATAATTACGCTGTTACTATATTCAGTACCGTTTTGTGCGTTTATCCAATCGAAGTTAGTATTGTTTATTCTCTTACCTTTTCTATCAGTACCTCTTAACATGCTCTCTATATCTTTAAAGATGTTCTGATTATGACCTAGTGCTAGTATATGTGGTATATTTTTTGAAGTAATATTTAATTCTGGGTGAGCTTTTTGCATAGCTTTTAAAAATTTATATGTAGTAGCTGTTCTTAATAAAGTTGCAGCTGCTGCAGTCTCAGGCAAAATTAAAGCATTATTAGAATTCTCCATGCCTAATTCTTTAATCATATCATCTGATAGATTGTCTAATTTTATTTGTGTTACACCCATACTTACATCATTCCCAAACTCACCTGGGTTATTTTTCTTGTACGCATAAAAATTATCAGTAGATCCTCCTCCAAGTTTATTTTTACCTTTTTCATAATAAGCATAAACTTTAGATGGAACTTCTCCATCATTGGCTTCTATAGCTTTATCATCTGCGGTACCATAGTGAGATTCCTGAAACGCCACTCCTAATGAAGTATTAGTTATTATTTGCATATCTTCATCACTAAGTCCAAAAGTAGTTTGAGTATATAAATAATTATTTTGAATACCTGCAACATATCTCACATTCTCCTCTGATGCTATTGAGCTTAAAGTACGTAAACCTTTTTTAGGATCTTGCCTAGTTTTTAATTTATAATCTATACCAGGTATATTTTTAAGAGTATATGTTTCTCTGTCATATGTGTTTCCTTCGCTATCCTTATAAGTCCCTGATAAATCGAAAGACTCATTCCAATCAGGCCTATGTATACTAGCTACCATTATATGGCCCTTTCTTTTTGCTCCTTTATTTGACTGTCTATCTAATACATTTTGCAAAGGTTCTGATTTAAATACCCCATGAACATTATGTGTTATATACATATTACCATCAGGCCCTTTAGATACAACTCCTGTATGAGTATTCCAATTACCTGCCTTAGATCCAGAAACAGCATCTTTATAACTCCCTGATCCATCGTAAAATAAATCTAGTACATCTCCTGTAGTAAATTGATCTAGAGACGGGGCTTCTGAGTCGTATATAAGATTTTTTAATTTAGAATTTAACGTTTTATTACTATTCAGTATTGAAGAAGGTTTTGACCCATCAAATACTGTAAATATAGTTTCACCCCCCGCTCCATCGTCCTCATCAGATATTTTCCATCCTAAATTCCAAGCATCTTCTTGAACTCCAAAAAGTTGTCTGAACTTAGTTCTACCCATTGTACCTTCATATCCTAACACTTTTCGTAGGTGCTCATTTAAACCTTTTGCACACCCAGTTTCAGAACATGCAGACCCTGTTGGTCTATATAATTCGGTTTCTAATATATCAGTAATATTGAATCCACTTTTTTGACTCATAATAGCTCGTTCATCGTCACCTAAAATTTCTAAACTCTGTAACTCTAAGTTAGGACTAAGACCCCCAGAAAATAAACCATTATTTTCTAAATGCTCTGTAAAATTAACCCTAGATAAATTATCTGTACTATCTATATACTCTGTAATAGATACTTTAGATTCTACCTCTTTCTTTTTATCTGCTAAATATTCATCTCTAGCTTTTTTAGTTGCGGGGCCATATTTACCGTCTGCTCCATATCCACCTAGAGTATAGCCCTCACTAAGTAAGAACTCTTGAAGTTTAGTAACTTGTGCTTTATTTTTAGTTGAGTAATTTTTAAATACTATTGATTCATCTATAGTAGAAGCTAAATTTTTGTTTTTATATGTTTCATATTCTTTTGCTCTTTCAGCTAATCTTTTATTTTTCGCCTCCTCTTTAATTTTTTCTTCTTCATCTATACGTTTAGTCTCTTCTAAATCTTCTTCAGCTTGAGTTTCAACCCTTAATTGATTATCAAGATTTAGATTTCTGTTATAGTTATTATCTTGAATAGAGGCTTCAGGTTGTAGTATATTAATTTCTATAGGATCTAATGGAATTAAAAATTCAGGTCTTCTTATAATACTCTTTGTTTTGTCATCCCATATAATAGTAGAATCCTTTTCTAATCTTTTATGTATTTGGGAATCTTCTGAAGGATCCCCAGTATAAGTAGGGAAGGTGTGTGGAGTATTACTGTTATTCTTTAATGTATTATCCTTAGATATTTGTTCTATATCTTCTTTCTTTTCTTCTATTACTGGCAGTACTGGCACATTAGGAGGAGGGTAATACATACCATCTGTATCCATAGCATCGTTATTAAATCCACCTATTTGGCTTATCTCATATTCACTTCTTAATTTTTCTTCAAAACTATTTGGCCCTGTGTGAGTGTTGTGTTCAAAATGCCCTTTAGTGTTATATCTTTTTGCATCTGCATCTTCTGGATTTTTGCTAAGCGCGCCTTTTAAATCACTAAAAACATTACCTAAACGCTGCATGCTAAAAGTTTCTTTTCTACGAAACTCTGGAATATGAGCTGTTTCTGCAATTACATCTTTCATAAAACTAAACCTTGCTTTGTCACTAGATTCTCTTTTTATTACTTGTGTTGGATATTTTTTTCCAGGATTATTTTTTCTTCTTTCATTTACTTTTTTAAGCCTGTTAATTTGTTTCTGGTCTTTTTTAAATTTACTCAAGTACAGCGTGCCAGTAAGAGGATTAGCGTGTGGTCTAAATCTGTTTTTTAAAGTGCCATCAGATTTACCAAAAATTCGCATTAAAAAGCTAGGATCGTTTTTTATACTTCTAACACCTTCGTTTTCTACCATAGTAAGAGCATCTGAATAATGCATGTCTCTTGTGTTTTTATTAGAATCCTTATTATATTTTTCTCCTACTTGTACAGTCTGTGAAATACTTCCATCAGGTAATTTAAAACTATCATACACTTGTTTTTGTGGTTTGCTTAGCTTACTATATGACTCATCTGTAAGAGCTGAGACTTCTACTTCTGGTAATAATCCTCCATTATAAATTTGTTCATCATTAAATCCGGAAGATTGCATTTTAAATATATCTGTATTATAGTAATCGTTTTCTTCCTTTTCTTTTTCTTTAACAGGAACCCTTTGAATAAGATCTGGCACACCATTACCATCTGTATCATGATCAGTAGGCATATGTACATCTTCAGTTCTGTCGTTCCACTTAGTTTTTTCTGCTTTTTTTTCTTTAGTTGTAAGATTATCCCACTTTATTTTAATAGTCTTAGTTTTATCTACTCCTTTTTCGTCTTTATATTTAACAGATCTATCAAATTTCTTTTTGTGAAATTCTCCCCAGTAATTAAAGATCTCTGATGATGTTGGAGGTGTTTTTCTACCTTTAACTAAAATATCAAAATCATCTCTAGTATCTTCTCCTGAGTATATCTGTTCTGCTAAATATATAGCATCTTGTTCATTGGCAGAGAGTTTAGTAAAATCTGTATTAGTACCATCTCCTCTATAAAGATCATATATATTTTCATAACCTTTATGTCTAGTCGTAGTTAAATCTATATCTAGTTTATCTTTGAAGAAAAGTACAGTCCTATTGATAGCAGTATTTGCAGCACCATCTTTTCCTTGCTCATATTGAAATTTACCTGTACCAACTCCATATATAGGAGTTCCGTCTTTCTTATAGTCAATAATTTGTCTTTGAGTTGGAGTATTCTTAGATTCTTGGGTTGCTATATGCTTTACAACATTATTTACATACGAAGTATCTCTACCAGAATTATGAAGATATTTCATTACATTATCTCTAGGAGGTAAGTGCCCTATACTTTGATATTTAGTAAAACCTTTTGATTGATGTTTTTCATTTTCATAAACCCTCCCATAAACTTCTGGAGGCTTTATTCCTATGGCCGATTGTGTATGATTGGCTAGGCTATTTAAAATTGACTTTTCTTTAAAGGGATTTAAATCCCATTTATCATAATATGAAATATATTTACCATCCTCATCCTCTCCTTTATCTATAGTATAGTTTCCTAAAGGTCCCCCAGAATTAATTATCATATTACCAGCTCCTGACGTAAATGAATCATACCCTTTACTTTTAAGCCGATGCCTAATAGAATTCTCAGTAAAATCAGAAGAATAGTAATCTCCTGAGACTTCGTCACCTTTCGTAGGTTTGTATTTAGACTTTTTAACAGAGTTATACTTTTGATCTTGGCCCATAAGTAGTTGTAAAAAATCTGTCCTTTCTTGAATAGATCTAGAATCTACATCTGAATTCCCCGTCCTATTATCCCATTTAGATTTTTTACCTTGTAATGCTAGCACTACTTTATCTATAGGACTTCCTAGTATTCCGGATTTCTCATCTGGATCCCCAGAATAACTAACAGGATATAAATTATCAGCTAATCTTTTTCTAATTGGAGTAGTTATCTTGTTTATATAACCAGTTGTTTGATACCCTTCATGTGCAGGAGTTTCAATAACATTCCCAGTTTTATTACCCATAGGTAAATTATCTACACCTGGAGGAACATTAGCAAACGATTGTACTAGGCTTCCATTATTATCAAATTTAGAGATATTAATATTGTAATCCATTCCTTTAGTAGTGAAACTACTAGCAGTGTTTGGGAATGTCATGGAAGTATTTGGGGGAGCACCTTTTAATCCTTGCTGCTGTTCCTCAGATGTATTAGCCGTCTGCATACTCTGCAGTGTTTTAGTATAGCTCGTCTTAGAAGCAATAGCATGCTTCAGAATATCCATTTCTTTAGACATCTATTTCTTAGGTTTATTATTTTCTTTATTCTTTTCTATGCGTTCCTTACTTTTAGTAGACTCCTTAGATATATTCTCTTGGGATGAATTAGATCTTCTATCCTCAGAATTTGACTCTCTATCTACTTCTAGCTTATCTTTTTGTATAGCTTCTTGAGAGTCTATCTTTTCTCGATCTACATCGGATCTCATAGAAGCTACCTCACGAGCTGTCTCCGCTTGAATCTCAGCAATTTGAACTTTAACATCTCTATCTTTCTGTTCGTTCTCATTAATGTTATCTAATTGTTCTTTTTGTGCTTGAAGTTTAGCTTCTTCCATTTGCTGTTGAGCTTGTTGTTGCTGCTGCTCTAACTCTTGCATTTGTTTCTCTGCTTGTTTAATTTTATCTTTAAGCTGTGTAAATGATTGTGTATCTATCATTTCTGCAACTGTAGACGCAGGGACACCATTTTGAATCATAGATTGTGCTAGACCTTCTACCTTCATTAATTTTTCTTGTTCAGATCCAGAATCCGTCATGAATACACCATACTCTGATTCCATATGAGATAAACTTTCTATATCTAAAAACTCTGTAGTACCATCAGGCATTACATACATTCCTTTCTTACCATCAACCCACGCTTCTTTAGAGTAATCTAACATAGCTTGTAAATCTCTCTGCTCTAACCTAGAGAATTTTCTAAATAGATCTTCTGTTATATGTGAAGATTGTACAATTGCTTGTTGAGAAGTAGATTTACCTTCATATGTCCCAATAGTTCCTTGTCTTTGTCTGTTAACTCCAGATATTTTTTCCCATTCCTCCATTATAGAATTTAATAATCCTAAGTACTGTTCGATAGTTTTAATAGACATATCTAAAACAGATTGATGTTGAGGTGATAACTGCACACCTTCTTTATTATAATCCACCCATGCAATACCTGTACCTTCAACCATATGCATAAACTTATCCATATCCCATTTTTTAGGGATCATGTTAATATCAAACTGTGCTACAATGTCTTTTGAACGAGCAATAGCAAGTTCTAATCTATATTTAAATATATTATAGTTTAACTGGTAAGGTATACCTAATGATACTAAAGATATATTAGCAGAATTTGTATCAGAGTATCGTCTACCATTTAATGGAAGCTTACATTTAGAAGGATTATCCATAGTACCTCTTTGATTAGGAACTGGTTGAATCTTAATATAAATATCCCCATCTATTCTAATTCCTTCCCACACTTCATTTACCCATAACCATTCTAGTTTAGCTCCGACTTCTTTAAGCTCTGCAGGCATTTTAAACCCATCTAAAACTTCTTCCTCTTCCATCTCTCCAGTATTAGGATCAATAAAAGATAAGAACCCAACTCTTTTTCTAGATTTCCAATAAACAGTCATAACTTCTATAAGACTACTTCTAAATGAATCTCCAGAAGTTCTTTCATATAATAGTAAGCTATCTTGTATATCTCTTGTAGGATTTTCTAATTGATCTACATTAGCATCTGATAAATATTCATAATAATTATCTATAATAGTTGATGCGTGAGAGCTTTTTCTATGTACAGCCCAATCACCATCTTCTACAAACTCTAAGTCTGGATCTAAATCATAATCTACATCTAAAGGATTTAAAACATCATAAAAAGGATTACTACCTCTAACTCCTCTTTCTGTATATACTTCCCCTGAAACTAAAAAATGAAACCAAGCCTTTTGCATTTTATCATACATTTCCTCTTTCTCCATGATATAATTCATAGCATGTTGTCCAAGTAATGCTCTTTGATCAACGTAAGACCTTTCGAACATCTCTAAAATTTCTTTAGGCATTTGAACTTCCTCTTCTGGATTCTGTGTCTCCATTCCTGATTGAGCCATTTTATTAATAAACTGTTGTTGCATATTCTGAAACAAAAGTTTAGATTTTTCTTGCTCTTTTATAGACACTGCATCAGCATTAACAACAGATACTGTATAGTTAAAAGGTCTTTTAGATTTTTCTCCTAATAATAAATCTATAATAGGTTTAATAATAGGATAATTACGCATCTCTGCAGGAAAATTCTTACGTGTTTTACCGTAAGGTTTTAATACTGAGTTGTAATCGGAAGAGGCTATAACTCCATTATATAGATCATATAATTTTTGTAGGTCCTCCTTCCTTGCGGAAGAGCTTATTCCAAAGCTTCCTAAACTTGATATGCCTATGTATGCTTCCACACATTCTTCTTTCCATTCCTTAGTTTTCTTAGAAATAGATAATTTTTGTCTTGGTATGTTTTTGTATGTTCCCATAATTTACAAATATACTATATTTAATTAACACTTCTACATATATCATAAATTTATATGCAGCACTTATAAATATACCACTTATTTATATAATCTATCGAACCATTCGTCGTGGCATCGGTCCTCTATTTTATCTTTAACTTCTGCATTATACAATTCTCTTGTGTGAAACATACCAATCATAAATGACATAACTCTATCAAAGTTACCTTTATGATTAAACTTAATAAGTTCCGCTAGAAAAGCAGGATCGTATATTTTATGCAAATTAAGCAATGTTTTTCCATCTTCATCTGTAGATCTTGGAGTGTTTAACCAATCTCTTATGTAAATCTCTCCTTGTCTCTTTCTTCCTTCAGTCATATGCATACCATACTGACGTTTAACTTTTTTAGACTGTAGTTCTTTCTTATCTAACATCTCAAACTCCTCTTGAAGTTTGTGCATCTTCCTATGACGTTTAGCATAAGGTATAATCTCACCTCGATCATTCTCAAACCCTATCTTACACCCATAATAATCTGCTAACATGAATAGGTTCCTATTATACTCATCTGAAGTATCTGGCCTACCAACATAAGATGCTACAATCATATCATCAGGCTGTGATAGATTATTAGGACGTTTAATAACATATGATGCACCTAAAGACGTACTATCTGCCGCTTGTGATTGTCCATAAGGATCATGACATAGTACATACAAATTTACAGGTACATTACCTGTAGAATTTCTATACGGAGTTTCATATATAACTATAGCCCCAGTGTTGCTATCTTCTTTCCTGTGAGGGAATCTTGTAACAGCTTTCTTCTCAGCATTTGGTCTAAACTTTACAGATCCTTCAACGCTTTGATATAGTTCACCTACAGTCCCTATAGAATGTAAACCATGCGCTTTAATTTTATTATACTGCTCTTGAAGTGATGCAACATCAAATAAATTAGCTGTAACTCTTAATGTAGCCTCTTGAGGTGAGTAGGGGTGCTCCGCTATATATTGATCTAACGATTTAGCATCGGCAGCCCCTTTTTTCTTTTCTCTCGCCTTATCTTCATAATCCATAGCTTCTCTCATTAAAGAGTTGCCTTCAGGATCTATAAATCCATCTAAATTTCTTTGTATAGGTATAAAATACCCACATCTTGTACCCATTGCACCTTCATCCCATATATTTTCATAATCCATACAATCATATGCAGCTGGATTATAAAATATCTCTTCCATTGCTTCAAAATCAGCACCTTCTGTACCACCGGTACCAAATGCAACCATCATACCTAATGTTTTGGATCCTTGCCTCATTGTTGGCATTGTTACCTCCCATGCTTTAAGAAGTCCGGGGAATGAACCAGCTTCTTCAAAGAAAACTAACTCACCCGCCTTTCCCCTCACTTTATCTGGGTTGTCTTTAAGACTCACCCCTATAATTTGTGACTTCATACCCATTTCAATGTCTACTCCGTTCACTTTTTTCTTGTATCCAGACATCTTAGACATCTCTCTGTCTCTAAGTCTTGGTTGGGACCACGCTGTATGATCATCTATAAAAGATAAGAACTCCCACGCTTTAGATAGAAGTCCATCCCCAATTAAATATTCTTTTTGTCCTGCAAATACAAAGTTCTTAGAATTTCTAATAAAAAAGTAATTTCTAGCCAACATACTACCTGCTTTATATGAGTATCCTTTCCTCCTTGCTTTAAGAACTATCATATGCTTATTATCTGCCCTAGCTTTATCTATTTCGTGGAAATATAGATAATCTCCATCATAAAATGCTGGGAAAGTCCTTTCACGTCTAGATTGTATATTACCATCAGGTAATACCTCGTCTATAGCTCTATCAATTGGGCAGTAATTAAGATAAAAATAATTAAAGCCAGTAATATGCAGTTCATCCTCACTACCTTTATCAGCAGTATACCCATATACACACCTCTTTTTCTCTTCATCCCAAAACTCGTAGTAATCTTTAGTTCCCGGCACTGTATTAGTATAGTTACCGGTTTTTAAAAACGTAATAGCAGCTTCTCTTACCCTATTAGTGTTTTTTAGCATTCTTATTTTTTATCTCTAACAATTCAGCACATTTTTCGTACTCTTCCATACTTGAAAAGTGTTCTATTACTATATCTATTACATCATCTGAGGGATCTCCAAGAATAAAAGGATTGAAAGGTAAAGGAAGCATATCATCCTCATCTTCTTCCTCAAACTCTATAAACATATCTTCTACTTCAAGTTTACCCGTTATAAGGTTGTATGCATTATCCATTGCAGTACTATATAGTTCCATATCCTCTAAAAAATCCATTACATATTATATTTGTTTACTTCTACCCCACCCCTATTGGTATTGGCAGCTTGTTCTTCTCTTTTTACTATTTCTTCAAGTTTAGTAAGTCCATCAACCACCTTACCCATCTTCTCAAGGTTTGAGATAAGGTCTTTAGCCGAGTAAATCGGTTTACCGCGATCATCCATAGCATGCAAATCAACAAATCTAAAATATTTTTCTAATTTAACAATTGACTCTCGAGCAGCTTTTAATAATCTAACAGCAGACGTCTCTATTAATTTATCATACTTACCACACGCGGCCATAACTTTTGTAGAAGGTGTCCACTTGTCTTCCTCCCCAAAGATACTGTTTTTTACTTCAATAAGACGTTGTTCCCACTCATAAACTCCATAAGGAGATCTATGATCCACCATAAAGTACACAAAAGATAGCTCATTTGTTTTTAACCCCTTGAATTCCAATATAGTACATGCGTATGCACTTGGAACAGCTGTTTTACCATCTTTAATGTATATTAAATCATCTGTTAATCTCATTCCTTGCAATTTTATCTTTTTCTAATATATTTAATAAGTCTTTATCTCCATACATTGTTCTAGCAGATTTAAACTTCACATACTCTTCAGGTTTAAATATCATTTTAACTTCAGATAGTAATCCGTCTTTATCTTTTCTAATAGTCCATCTTCTACCTCTAACTGTTTTAGCTTTTTTAAGTTGTTGTCTTAATGTAGTCATATTATATTTTTTTTAATAATTTCTGTAACGCCCACTCATAACCTTCAGCCGGATTTTTAAATGTTTTACACGATTCTGTGACCCAGGTTCCTGTTCTCTTTCTTTTCTTATAAACTCCACAAGTCCAAACCCACTCTCCGTTAGACATTATAGGAGACACACTAACCCAAAGACCTGCTTTCAATAGTATGTCTATATCTACTTGCTCCATTATAATTTAAATTTTTTATGTGTATTACCTGTCCACAAACATAAGAAATCTTGTTCAGTTGTATATACTCTTCGTCTACAACTTTTATTATGAAACCCCATTCTATGTAGTATATAAAGTATTTTATTTACTGTCTTTTTCATTTTTTAATCTATTAATATGTTTAACTCTTCGTTTATCCACTGTAAATTTACCAAAATAAGGTAGACGTATAGTTTCAAAATTACCACTACTTATAATCATAGCGGTAAACTTAAATTGATGGTTTACTATTTCTTCTATTTCTTTAAGAGATTTCTTATGCTTTACTGATAAAGCATATATTATTTCTTTTTTATTTCTTTCCATTTGGTAGGTTTATGAGGACAGACTGCTGTTGCCCATTTAGCTTTTACTGCCATATGGCACCCACATAAACTGCAAGATCCATTATCTTTTAATAAATCACAGCTGTTGCATGTTTCTAACCTGTCTTTAAATTCTTCCGCTGTTACTACAGGCATCCCAGCCTGTATAAACTTTGCAGCGTCCTTACCAAAATTTTTCATTAACTCTAATATATTCATATCTTATTCTAATTCTAATATTACTACTTTTATAGCATCTCCTTGTGCATTTTGAACTATACGCACTATATATTCATCTATTAAGTGCATCTGTATTATCTCCCCCTTAACATTACCTAGGTAATATTTCAATTGAGATTCCAGCTCTACTCCCGAGAAGCTTATGTATTCTGTATGTGCCATCTATTAATTCTATTGCTTTTTTATCCTTAAATTTCTTAATATAGTTATTTAATGTATTAGGATCACTAAATCCTAACACCATAGCTACTGCTTTTTTATCAGACTTAGTACATATAACATCATATGTAGATATATCTATAAACTCTACTAACACTTTTAACTCTTTAGGTGTTAGGTTGAACATACTGTTCCAAAATTGTAGATACTTTAATGTTGTATCCAGCTTTAATTTAATCTTCATCTCTTATATTTCTCAGTTCTATTAGTGCTTTTGTACCGCTAAACACTATTTTAGAATGTTTAGATTGCATATTAAATGACTCTATATGATTTGCTATATCTACTTTAGATGATATATACGATAAAAATACAGACAACTCTTTAGATGTCTCTTTTATACTTCTTGTATATGCTAAATTAGTATCTCCTTGATCTAATAAGGAATGATAATCATCCAATGTTATAGTTACAGTGCCTTTAAGTTTCATTACATTATACCTAAACAATGGAATTCAGCTACTAATACATAACTGATCTCCTCAATCTCAATGATCATACCTGCTACAGATGGATCAACCATTATAGTTTGTCCCTCTTTAACATGTTTAGTTTCTGGTCCAACTGCTAATACTGTTAAGATGTTTGTTGTAAGTGATTTTTGTGTAGCCTCATCTAGGATAATTCCTGATTCAGACTTTGTTTTTCTAGGATCTGGAAGTAATATCCAGTCTCTTAGGGGTTTAAAGTTAACCTTTTTTGCTTTTGTCATATTATTTAGTTTTAATTCCGTGACAAATATATAAAAGATATTTATATACTACACTATAAAACTATTTAATTTTCTTATGACTCGTTAAAACACACCTCACCCCCTGGGCGAGTATGTTTCTCTTTTTTTCAAGTTAAAATTTCTAATTAGCAGTGCTCTCCGTAAAAGGGACCGATGGATGATGTCCTTGGTGTTACTTCACCGCACGTACCTGTGTGCAATTCATCCAAACTAATGTTTATATCTAACCTTTTTTCCAACTACCGGAGAAAATTTCACTCTTATTTAGAGATAGCAATCCGATGTCTTTTCCCTTTTTTGATTACCGAGGGATGATAATGTTGGACGGCAAAGATAATAAAAAAAAGTTACCTCAGATATAAATTCTAAAAAATTTTTTTGATGGAGGATTTCTGAGCGTGAGGACCAGCTAGGAAGATCACCCCACCTAGTTAATACGGTTCAAGGTTCCCCGTATTAAAATATTTGGAAACCAAATTTAATTATTTAATAAGTTTACTATGAAACTGATTAACATCTATCGAGGCAAGGCCTCGCAAGACATAGCGCAAGGCTATGTCTTTTCGTCAATCCCTAAACCGGTCTTTGACTACGACACCAAGGAACTAGTTCCTGATATGGTGTCCTTCACAGTTTTTCACAATGGTGAAAGAACTGGTCGTATTAAAACTCATTCGAGTTTTAAAACTAAAGGCGTTAACATCCTTCAGTGTTCTGAGAACACTTACGGTGAACACCTTTGGTATGAAATCATCGATGAAATCTCTGATTTAACTGACTATCAAACATCACAAGATGTTGGAAAGTCCTTGTTTGACACTTTCAGTGTCGCACAACCGGTTGTTACACAACCTGTTACTTCTTCTGGCGAAGAAGAAACTGAAGAAGCCACTCCTGCGGAGTAGCATCTTCACCCTTCGGGGTTTTAATATATATACATATAGATACCATTCTACGATCTAATTACTTTAAACTATCTAACTAGTTTGTTTTAGAGAGTGTACTGTCTAGGTGTCATTGGACATAATATCCCACATTTCCACAGTCTATCATTTCGATAGTCTTACAATATATAACACAATGCACATTTTATTGATAAATGTCTATCTATTAAACTATAGGTTAACGATAGCGGTAAAATGTGTATTTGTTGTATATATCTAACAAGTATATCATTCATGATGTTATACGCCTAGCGCTAGTAAATGTATTCCTACATTTATTGCCCAAGAACAATCATTTATAATTGAGGCATCAATTGTAATCAACCGCCAAGAGAGGCATTTGGGACTAGATAATGAGATATAGCTGAGCAAGACGTTGCTTTGAACTATATATATAATACTGATGAGTCCATATAGGACGAAACTAGGAGTAAAATCCTAGTCTATTATTAACTAAAATCATTTAAAGATATGGAAGGATTTACTAAAGTAAAGGAAGTATTAAAATCTAGAGAAGTAGCAATACTATCTATGGAAAAGAAATTAAATAGGTCTAACTCATTGAGTAGAACATTATTAAGTGCATTAGAAAGATCAATAGGTTCAAGTGACTTGTTATCTTATGACGAAAGAAATGCTATTAAAGGAGAAACAAAGAATCTTTGTGACCTTATTGATCAGGAAATTGCATTAATAGACGCAGAGATAATAAAGAGTACTCTTGAACCAGATCTTAGTAAAGAAATTAGACCAATTGGTAAGATAAACTTAGATCGAACAGAAGATTAGTATAATTATACAAGTCACTACAGGAGTAGTGTTAAATGAATTGCCATTCAGCTTGTTTTTTAAAATAACCTCACTTATAAGGCGGAAGGGACCAGCAATGGAATAACCTGATGATATAATATCAACGCATAGTTTGGGTTACAAACTAAACATTAACTAACATAAATAACATTAAAAGACATGAAAAATAAACCACAAGAAATCAAGATTACATTAACAGATGTAGTTGAGATAATGATGGAACACGGAATAGTAGCAGGATTACAACTAGAAAGAATAAGAGTTAAAGCAATAGTAAAAGTTGCTGAACAAACAGCTTATGAACAAGGTTGGATGGATAGTAGATTTTAATCATGCCATTTGATGATGAAGAAGATAACATAGTATCAACTGATATGTATGTTAGTCAAAGAAATTTTAACGATGTAGATTCAACAGATGATGTTGAGTGTCACATTACACGCTATGATACACCACAAATACAAGATATGTCACGAGATTATAACTTTGGACCTTGGAGTGATAATGCTCATTTAGTATTTGATGTACCTAAATTACCAGAAAGAGAGTGGTAATGGATAGAAAAAATGAAGTAAAGAGATTTGATAGAGCAATGACTCTAATCTTATCCATACTATTATTTACAGCCTTAGCAATGGTTTTCACAGCTTGTGGAACTCAAAAAGGAGGTTGCGGAGGTAATCCTATTCATTTAGGTAATTAAAAAACCTAAAGACTACGTCAATTAGTTCCATACGCAGGAACACACTGCTCTGGTCTTTAGATATAAAGTGGATAAATGTGATACACCCAGGCACCACACTCGGTAACAGAGACTGGGAAAGAAATAACAAACGGAGATTTGCAAGTCTCTTTAGAGTAAGAACTGTCGCTAATACTTGTGCTAGCAAGAGTAGACAGTAATATGTAGTCATCCAGACGCATACATGTGAACTAATGTTCATGTGTCACTAACTTAACAGTTGGACATATTAAGAGGACAAAAAACAAACAATAAATTAATCTATTGTTAGTATGACATTAAACTATCTATGAGGTCACGCCTTTGACTGATGATAGTATGCTGTAGCTTATAGTGAGCTATTTAATGTAATTATAACATCCGAGTGGACTAGTAATTATAAGAGTATATCGGGAGATGTATAGTAGATGTCGAGATAAATGGTGTAAAAACCAATGGTTGTACCTCTGGAACTGATAATTCCCTTACTTGTGTTTAATGCAGCAATACTGGTCACAAGCCCAGTTGAGAAATGCAGAGTGGACACAAATAAACATCAATTAAATCATTAACTAAATCAATTAACATGGAAAAGAACATCGAAATGGACACAACCATTCTAAAAAAGAACTTAGAAATAACTAAGTTAACACAACAAATAGATTCTTTAAGATCAATGGCTGTAGATCTAGAAGAGAAACTAAAGACATTAACATCTATCAATGACACTAAATCAGAGATCATAGAGTCATTAACTAAACATAAATAGATGAAGATTACATTAAGAGGTAAAGTGTTCAATTCTAATAGAATGAGTTGTGCACGATTAACAAGATTAATCATATGTGTAGAGCATGAAAGTGCTAAACATGATAAGACATCTAGCATTTTTAAGATGGCAAAATTAGTATTGATAATATTAAATACTAAACTAAAGTCTAAGATTAATAATAGGAACGTACTATTAATCAACGAATATTAAAACAAAGAATAGTTCAGTAATCCGGTAAATGACCGTAATCCATAAGAACTCGTAAGATGGACTATTCTTTTAACATAAACAAGGTTGATGATATACCTTTTCAAAATCATCATATAATCCATAAAACATAAATAACATGGAGAAGAATCAATTAAATAGTGGTACTTTAGAGTCACTTAAAAAAGGAGAAACATTATTATTTCAAGCTAAGAAAGTAAAAGGAGACAAGATCCAATTACAATTTGCTGAGATAATACAAGAAAAGTCTAGACCGTTATCAGCATTAGGTGTATTAAATTCAGATGATGCTAGATTTAGCTCAAGAGCAAGAAGAAGTTTTACTACAGCATCACCTGTAGTATGTTCAAGTATATTTGATATGAACTTTGGAGATGATGGCGAATGGGTAATGACAGAAAAAGGAGAAATTATGGAACTTAATATCTTAAATCCTGAGCACGCTGGGACTAGATTTAGAGTTGTAGTAACTGAAACTACAGAAGCTACTGATTGGCAGTTAAAGAACATTGAAAAAGCCGCAAAACGTAAAGGTAAAGAAGGAGATTTCATTACTTTCGAAGGTGAGCATATATTCAGTAACACTGAAACTATTATGCACAATGGATCTACAACTGATCAACATGTATGGATGAAAGCGGATACAACTGCAATTACTTCGATTAAAGAAGCAGACGTTGTTGAAGAAGAGTATAGTTTAGGAGCTTTAAGTTCATTAGAATCATAAAGATCTAAATTATTTAAAATTAGGGGAGAGGACTCATAGACCTTCTCCCCTTTTTATTAACTAAAAATATAATTAGCCATGAGACAAAAAATACTATTTAAAGTAGGAGTCAGTACATTATCTGACACTAAATATACTATAAAGTTACCTAAAATAATAACACATGTATCTCCATATGAGATGCAATTTGGATTTAAACAACAAATGTCTTACAGATGTGGCGAACAAGGAGGAGTTGAATCAAGAGTAGTTCCTGGATATACAAATAACGTGAGACTATGATACATTTAGTTAATGATTCTTTACAAAGAGACAATTTCATGCATGTAACAATGGATGAAGTTGTTTCTTACTGTAAAGGAAAGGAAGTATTAGCTATTGATACTGAGACTACAGGTCTTGATTACACAATAGATAGAGTTATTCTATTTCAAATAGGAGATGAAGATAAGCAATTTCTAATTGAAACTAGAGGTCATGATATACAAGAACTTAAAAGTATATTAGAAAATACAACAACAGTTAAAGTATTTCATAATGCTAAGTTTGATGTAAACTTTATACGAGCTAGTTTTGATATACAATGTGAAAATGTGTATGATACTATGTTAACAGAAAAAGTATTAACTTGTGGTACAGGGAAGTCTGTATCATTATTAAATACATTAGAAAGAAACCTTGGTGTGCAAATGGATAAGACTCAACAGTCTAGTTTTGTTGGACATAAAGGAGACTTTACAGATCCACAATTAATATATGCAGCTAAAGATGTTGAGTATTTAATTGCTTTAAAGAATAAGCAAGAGGGGTACATAAATTTATACAAGTTAAGTAAAACTGTAGATTTAGAGAATAGTGCAGTGCTTGCATTTGCTGATATAGAATATAATGGACTTGATTTAGATATAGAAAGATGGTTAGGATTAGCAAATGATGCTTTAAATGTAGCAGATGAATGCAAAGGAAATCTTGATGGTCATATACTAAGTAACAATAAATTATCTAAATTTGTACCTAAACATATACAAGGAGATTTATTTGCTGATGTAGATACATTAAGAAAGATAGATGTTAAGTGGACATCACCTAAACAAGTACTTGATGTGTTTAAACAGTTAATACCTAAGCTTGATAATGTAAATGGTAAAGATATACTTAAGTATGCTGATAGATTTGACATAATAACTACTTATATAAAGTATAAAGAACAGATGAAAATATATACATCTTATGGTGAAAAATTTATGCAGAATCTAAAAGATGATGGTAAGGTTCACACTAGTTTTAATCAGATATTAGATACTGGGAGAGTTAGTAGTTCACGTCCTAATATGCAACAGATACCAGCAGATAATTCATTTCGTAATTGTTTTACTGCTCCGGAAGGTTGGAGTTATGTAAGTGCTGATTATAGTTCACAAGAGTTAAATGTAATTGCCTTTGGAAGTAAAGATCCTGTTTGGATTGAAGCTTTAAATAAAGGTGAAGATTTACATAGTGTATGTGCTGATCTAGTTTATGGTTCGAAGTGGGCAGATCAGGCTGAACCTGGTTGTGAGTATATGAAGAACAAATCTAAATGTAACTGTAAAGAACATAAAAAACTTAGAACACATGTTAAAACAATTAATTTTGGTCTGGCTTACGGGATGGGTGCTAATAAGCTTTCTGATACCCTTGGTATTAGCTCTGATGACGCTAAAAAACTTATCAATACATATTTTGAGAGTTTTCCAGCGATTAAAGGATTTTTGGACAGGTTAGGTACTTTTGGAACTACCTTTGGGTATATTAAAACATTTCCTCCTTACAATAGAAGAAGATGGTTTACTACTTGGTTCCCTAAGATGTTTAACTCAAGAGAAAACTCTCAAGAGTTCTCATCTATAGAGAGAGCTAGTAAGAATACACCTATTCAAGGAGCTAGTGCGGATATGACTAAGAAAGCTTTAATCTTAATGCGTACTCATATAAATTCATTTAATGTGCCTGTTAAACTAGTAATGACTGTTCATGATCAAATAGATACTATATGTAAAGATGGTTATATATCTCAATGGAAACTTGACATGAAAGGATTTATGGAAGAGGCTGCATTAGAAATAGTAACTAACGGCTTGTTAAAGGCTGAAGTAACAGTAAGTAAATGTTGGGAGAAGTAAAAACATGTAGTTAAGGTGTACAGAGGGAGATAGGTATAACCTCTTTATCTGAGTTGGCGTTATTTCCAACTTTCTGACACTGTATCTTAACTACATGTCCTCCTGATTGAAAGAGGGGTAGTTAATTCTACCTCTCTTTTATAAACATTACGAAGGGGTGGACATAAAGGCGCTTTTGCCATTTAGGTTAATACACTTGTTCACCCTGGAGTATTTTAATAATTTAAAATAATAAATATTATGGCGCTTACAAAAGTAGTAAGAAAATCATTTAAGATTAGAGAATCAGGTAGAAGTACAGATTTTATATCACCAAGTTTTGGACATGGTTGTTTATATAATTGTTCTTATTGTTACATGAAGCGGCATAAGCCTGAAGGTTTAAGTATTGCTACTAACACAGGTGATATACTTACTGCTGTTAACAACCATGCATATTTTACTCCTGTAGATAAGCCTAATCAGACACATGATAAATTTACTACATATGACATCAGTTGTAATGAAGACTTTGCACTACATGCTAAGCATCATGATTGGAAGAGAACATTTCAGTTCTTTAAAGATCATCCCATTGCTATGGGTAGTTTTGCTACTAAGTATGTTAATTATAAGCTTCTATCATTTAATCCAGAAGGTAAGATAAGAATAAGATTTAGTCTTATGCCTCAGAAAATGGCTGACATACATGAGCCTCATACATCTCAGATCATTGATAGAATACATTCTATTAACTCTTTTATAGATGCAGGATATGATGTACATGTCAACTACAGTCCTATCATTGTATATGATGGATGGTTAGACGATTATAAAAAACTGTTTGAACTGATGAACGAGCATGTTGAATACAAAGATCAAGTACTATCTGAGTGTATATTCTTAACACATAACTTTAAGAAACATTTAGCTAATTTAGATAATCATCCTGAGACAGAAGAATCCTTATGGACACCAGAGAATCAAGAAACTAAAATATCAGAGTATGGAGGAGAAAATATTAGATATGAATATCAACTAAAAAGAGAGTATATAAAAAGCTTCAGAGAATTACACAATAGTATAATTCCTTGGAACACTATAAGGTATATATTTTAAAATGTGTCCAGTTTATTCGTTAAAAAACTGGACAAATGAACCAAATAAAAATAGTAATCAGCTCAACTAAAACAATAGATATGAAAGAAAGACATCACGTAGCCATACAAATGGAAGAAGAACAGCAGTGGCAAAAAGATAATGGTCCTATTGTTAAGACTGCAGATCAACTATGGAAATATAGTGGAGAAGTAGAAGAAGATTCAAGAGCTACTTTAGGAGATAAAGCCTTTAAACGCCCTTTAATGCCTACTAAATATGCAGTAAGTAAGTTTGTAGAAAAACACACTAGGCCTGGAGCTGCAAGATTAAGAGCAAATATTATATACAGACATTTACGTTACCCGCAATTGACTAGAAAGCAATTAGCAAGTAGATTACAATGCACTGTACCTTCAGTTAAAGGAGCTTTAGATCTATACTTTACACATAAAAAAGAATTAAAAATCAAATATAAATACTACCTATAATGGAAATGCATAAAATTAAAGATAAAGAGCAGAGATTAGCATTAAATAACTGGGCTTCTAATGATTGTAATGGAAGCATTATAGCAGGTACAGGATTTGGTAAATCTAGATGTGGAGTAATGGCTGTAGACTTTGCACTTAATAGGTGTGGAGGAGAAAATGCATTAGTATTAGTACCTACTATACAATTACAAGATCAATTTAAAGAAGAGTTTGACAAATGGGAGTGCACAGATTGCCTTGACAGAGTAGAAGTGATGTGTTATCAATCTGCATACAAACTGAGAGGTAAGCACTATGATATAGTCATATGTGATGAGATACATTTAGGATTAAGTGATAAATACAAAAGATTCTTTCAGAATAATACTTATAATAAATTACTATGTATGACTGCAACTCCACCTGAAGAGCCAAGATATAGGATAGATCTATTTAAATTAGCACCTACAGTATATGAAATATCATTAGATGAATGTGTAGCTAGAGGTTTAGTTGCACCTTATGAAATATATTGTATGCCTTTAGAATTAACAGACAAGGAACGTACAGAGTATAAAAGAATAAACAATTTGTTTATATCCCATAAAATGGCTTTAGAACCTAATGCGTTTGACTTTGCTAGGACAGCTTTAAAGAGTCCAAATGTTAGTTATGAACTAAAAGCACATGCTGCTGGGTTTTATAAAACTATACGAGAACGTAAGACTATTGTAGATACAGCTTATAATAAGATAGATAAGTTTAAAGAAATAGTATATTCTAACTTAGATAAGAAAATTATAACTTTTGGAGGTCTAAAT
>Ga0209830_10000928_pt1 | contig 27707 bp, 27 predicted proteins | sample ArcticOcean_MG_C_12_FD_187439 | JGI IMG/M metagenome (GOLD analysis project Ga0209830, IMG submission 187439) | Marine microbial communities from western Arctic Ocean - ArcticOcean_MG_CB8_130 (SPAdes) (version 2) | ecosystem: Environmental > Aquatic > Marine > Oceanic | place: Arctic Ocean...
AAAGCTATGGAATGGGGTATTAACGAAAAAAATATATTTGCGTTCTCTGAAAATATTGGAGGAAGGTACTCCTTATGGTCTTCTGTTGGCTTACCTATTCTTCTAAGTATTGGAGAAAGCAATTTCAAAGACTTTTTAAATGGCGCCCATGAAATGGACAAACACTTTATGACTGCAGATATTAATCACAATATTCCAGTCATTTTAGCTTTAGTAAGAATTTGGAATCGTAATTTTTTAAATAGTTATAGTCATTGTATCGTTCCATACAGCCATAGATTAGCAAAACTCCCTTCTTGGGCTCAACAACTAGAAATGGAAAGTAATGGCAAAAGTGTTGATATTAAAGGAAATAAAATTTTAATGCCAACGAGTCCTCTTGTTTGGGGAGAAGTTGGAACAAATGCACAGCATAGTTTTTTTCAATTTTTACACCAAGGTATAGAAAAAATACCATTAGACATATTAATATCACGAAAAATAATTAATACCAAAGTATTGGATGATTATGAAAGCAATTATAATAATCTAGTGATTAATGCAATTGCTCAAGCCGAAGCGCTAGCAATAGGCTCTTCTGACAATATTGATACTAATAAAAATTTTTCTGGAGGACGTCCTTCTACAATAATAAGTTGGGAAAAATCTAACCCTTATTCTATTGGAATGATATTAGCCTTATATGAAAATATAACTATTTCTTGTGGATTTATATGGAATATAAATAGCTTTGATCAATGGGGAGTTCAGCTTGGCAAAGAATTAATATCAAAAATTGAATCTAATAATGAACATGAAGAACTCAGTCCATCAGCAATAAAATTTCTTGGTTAAAGCAATATTGAGTAAAGCATTTTTAATGAAGTAACTATTAAAAAACCACCAAAAATTATTTTTAATAACCGTTGATTGATTAAATGAGCAATTTTAACACCGAAAGGTGCACAAAAAACTGTTACAGGAAACATTATAAAAAAAGCAATTAGATTTACAAATCCTATGCTCATAGGAGGCCTATTAGGAACATCAAGGCCTGAAAAAGCAAGCCCAATAGTTGCTGGCACAGATATAAAAAGACCCAATGCAGCCGCAGTTCCGACTGCTTTATGTATAGGCACAGAAAAAGATACTAAAGATGGGACTCCTATTGTCCCCGCACCAACTCCCATTAGAGATGAGATAAAACCAATCAAACTAGAAAAAAGAAAATTTATGAACCTTGAAACAGGTAATTTTTTACTAACTGTAAAAGAATTTTTTTTAAACATATTTATAGCTACAAAAAAAGCAACCGAGCCAAATATAAGTTTTAACTCGTTTACTCCAAAATACTTTCCCATAAAACCGCCAATTAAAGCCCCTAAAAATATTCCAAAGCCCCATTTCTTTAATATATTTAAGTCAATTGAACCTTTTAAATAATGTGCTCGAGCTGAAGATATAGAGGTTGGAATAATTGTAGCTAAAGATGAACCAATCGCCATATGCATTAAAATTTCATCAGGAAAATTTAGAGAAGTAAATATCCAAAATAAAACAGGAACTATTACAATGCCTCCACCTACACCTAAAAGACCAGCTATAAGTCCTCCTATAACACCTGTGGCCAATAAACCTATAAAATAAGGCAAAAGTTCAAGAAATATAATTTGATCAAACAAAATTGTAGTTCCTTACTCATATAAATAAAATTGATGTCTATATAACTATATTTTTTTCTTAATCCAATTTAATTTTTATTAACAAATAAAATAATTTAAATTGTAAATAAAATAATTTGACTGTTAAACTTAAATAAATTTCTTTGGGGAGAACTTTATAATGATAACAAAAACGGTTAGAAATTTAATAAATGAGAATAAAAATAATGACGTTGCCATAACTTCAGATCATGCCCAAACAATTATTTATTCAGATTTAAAGCAGCATATTCACAATATTTCGGGCCAATTATCTTTTAAAGGCCTGACTAATAAAGATAGAGCAGCAATCGTTTTACCTAATGGGCCAGAAATGGCCACAGCATTTTTAGCTGTATCTAGCTATATGTCTGCCGCCCCATTAAACCCTTCATATACTTTTAGCGAGTATGAATTTTATTTAAATGATCTAAAGCCTAAAATCGTGATTGTAGAAAAAAATAGCTCAAATCCCGTTGTAGAAGCTGCAAATAAACTAAACATAGAAATATGTGAAATAAAAAAAATTGATGGAGCGCCTTTAGGAATTTTTAACTTATATGATCAACAATCTAACTTTAAATTACCACATGAAGAAAACGAAGCCTTAGTTCTTCACACCTCTGGAACAACTTCTCGACCTAAGGTTGTTCCACTTACTAATAAGAACATTTATTCTTCTGCTATAAATATTTCAAAAACTCTCAAGTTAACTTCTAATGATCATTGTTTTAATATAATGCCTCTATTCCATATTCATGGACTTATAGCCATTTTGAGTGCCTCAATTGGTGCTGGTGCATCTGTTTATGCAAGTAGTGGATTTAATGCATTAAAATTTTTGGAAAAAGCGAAATCAGAAAACATAACATGGTATTCTGGTGTGCCAACCATGCATCAAGCAATATTAATGCGTGCTAAAAGGAATTTAATACTCGCAGAAAACTTAGGTCTAAGGTTTGTTAGATCATCGTCCGCTTCTTTGCCACCAGCTGTTTTTGATCAACTGCGTGATGTTTTCAAATCACCAGTAATAGAAGCCTATGGCATGACTGAAGCAACTCATCAAATGACTTCAAATCCTATGCCTCCAATGACACAAAAAGCTGGGTTTGTTGGAAAAGCCGCCGGCCCAGAAGTATGTGTTATGGATAAAAATGGGAACCTTTTAAAAAACGGCCTTGAAGGTGAGGTTTGTATTCGTGGAGATAATGTAACTAAAGGTTATGAAAACAATGATGAAGCTAATACAATAGCATATACTAATGGTTGGTTTAGAACTGGTGATCAAGGTTTTTTTGATAAAGATGGATATCTTAAAATTTCTGGAAGATTAAAAGAAATAATAAATCGTGGAGGAGAAAAAATATCTCCATTAGAAGTAGATAATGTTTTGATGGAACATGAAGCAATTGAACAAGTAGTAACATTTGGAGTTAAAGATAATCTTCTAGGCGAAGTAATTGGGGTTGCGGTTGTTCTTAAAAATAATGCCGAATGTAGTGAAGAAGAAATAAAAAAATATGCTAGTGAAAAATTAGCTAACTTTAAAATTCCTAAATATATTTGTTTTTTAGATGAAATACCAAAAGGAGCTACTGGTAAACTTCAACGTATAGGTTTAGCTGCCAAATTAGGATTAGAGTAGGAAGAAATAATGGTTAATATTTGTATTTATGGAGCAGGGGCAATTGGAGGATATCTTGGGTGTTGTTTAAGTAAAGCAGGGGCAAACGTATCATTAATAGCTAGAGGACCTCATAAAGAGGCTATTGAAAAATTTGGATTAACTTTAATTTCAAATAATATATCAGAAACCTTTAATTTAAAAGTTACAGATAACCCAAATGATTTAGATGCTCAAGACTATGTAATACTTGCCGTAAAAGCTCATTCTATCTCAAGTATTGCCACTTCTTTAAAACCTTTATTCCATAAAAAAACTGCTGTTCTATCAGCTGTTAATGGATTGCCTTGGTGGTACTTTTACAATGCCCACTCTGGAACTCAATTAGATAATACGCATATAGAATCTGTTGACCCAAAAGGATTAATCTGGGAAACTATAAATCCAAAAAGAGCAATAGGATGTGTTGTTTACCCTGCTTGTGAAATTGAAAAACCAGGTACTATTAGACATATTGAAGGTAATAGATTTAGTCTTGGCGAACCTGATGGTATCAATTCAGAAAGATTAAAAATACTATCTAGTCTGCTAATTGATGGAGGCTTAAAAGCTCCTCAAAAAAAACGTATAAGAGATGAAATTTGGATTAAACTTTGGGGCAATTGTTCTTTTAACCCAATTAGTGCAATAACTGGAGCAAGCTTGGATATGATTGGAAACGATCTAAGTACAAGATATTTAGTAACTCAACTGATGAATGAATGTCAAAATGTAGGAGAAGCTTTGGGAATTAAATTTAATGTATCTATTAATGATAGAATTAATGGTGCCGCAGCTATTATTGGACACAAACCTTCTACAAGACAAGATATTGAGATGAAGAGGCCTCTCGAAATTGATCCAATTATGAGCGCCTTGATAGAAATAGGTGTTAAATTAAATGTACCAACACCTATGCTAAAAAATATTAATGCAGTTCTTAAATTAAAAGCAGAATATTTAGGGCTTTACAAAAGAGATGAAGTAATTGAAACACTAACAATCTAAATTTAAAAATGGATTAAAACCGTTTTTATCTTCTATTTCGACAACCCAACAATCTCTATCAATCATAACTTCTTTACTAATTCGCTTATCAACATCTAATGTTTTTATTTTGTTATCAGGGTATTGGTCAACAAATTCCACAAAGGTTCTATCATTTTCTAAATCATAACTTAAATTTCTACAGAAAAGTTTAGCGTTTCCATCTAATGTATCAATTTTTACAAAAATTGAACCTGCTTCGCTATCCCCTCTTTTTACAAGATATGCGTTTACTAGATTTTGTTCAGCAATTCTAATTCCAGCATTTATTATTAATTGAGACTTTAATTCATTCATTTTTCATATAAGTTTAACATAAAATAAAAATTTATAAAATTAAAAGTCAGAACATCTTCCTCCTTTTTCCCAGTCCCCGTACCTAGTAGGTTCTAGGCCCTTTGGACCACCCTGTTCAACAGGATCTTGTTTAAGTACTTTTTTTGATAAATTAGTTTCAATTTTATTATTACTTATTTTTTTATTTTCGTTATTATTATTAATTATTAAAACTTCGTCTTTCATATGTGTATACTTTCGTTTTATAGATGAAATATTATTAAGTATAATATTGAAAAATTTCGTGAAAACAAGGAACTAATTATTTTGAATAATCAGAATAAGCATAACCTAAGCTCAAAAAAAAATAAAAATGCTAGATTAATAGCATTAGAAATATGGATGCTTGTTTTTTATCAAGAAAAAAAGTTTGATGACATAATCAAAAATTCTATTGATTTTAATAAATTAGATAAAAGAGATAAAGCGTTTGTCTACTTAATAATAAACACATCTATGAGAAGACAAAAGCAAGCTAAAATTGTATTCAACCATTATGCAAATTCTGGAATTAAGAATAGAAACAGATATTTAAATAGCATTTTAATCATAGCAAGTGTCCAATTGATTTGGCTTAAAATAGCTCCTCACGCCGTTTTAAATAATGCTGTAGAGCAGGCTAAAAAATACGGAGGAGACAAACAATCAAAACTTGTTAATGGCCTTCTTCGTAGCATGTTAAGAAATGAAGATGAATGGATAAAATTACTTCCAAATAATAGTGTTAACTTACCTGAATGGTTGTTTAAAAGTTGGTGCTCTCTATACGGAGAAGAAACGGTTAATAAAATAGTAAGCTTAGCTATGGAACCTCCTCCTTTAGATATCAGTGTGTCAAAAAAAATAAGTGAAAAAGAAAAAGAAACATTAAAATTAGATCTTAATGCCAAAGAAATATTACCCAATGTATTTAGATGCAAATTCAATGGGCCTATTGAATCTTTATCAAGATATTCAGACGGTATATGGTGGGTACAAGACGCCGCATCTCAAATTCCCTGCAATCTGTTATTGACCAAAATATCTAAACATTTTGATAATATAAAATTAAATGAATTAAAAATAATTGATTTATGTTCAGCGCCAGGGGGGAAAACAGCTCAATTATTTGATAATGATCTAGAAGTTGTCTGTGTTGAAAAAAGTTTATCAAGATCAAAACGATTAGATGAAAACATGAAAAGACTAAACTTTAAACCTAAAGTATTCATTGAAAATGCTGAAAACTTTGATCCAAACTTCAAGCCTGATATAATTTTAATTGATGCTCCATGTTCCGCAACTGGAACTCTAAGAAGAAATCCTGATATATTTATTAAACCTGCACCAAAAAACCTTGATCACTTAATTGAAACTCAAGATAATATTTTAAAGAATGCAGCAAAAATATTAAATTCAAATGGTCTTATTATGTACATAACTTGTTCTTTGCAAAAAATAGAAGGTGAAAGAAGAATTGAAAAATTTTTAAAAGAACAATTAAATTTTTCAATAGTTCCATTTTATTCTGATGAATACCCTAATATAGAAGGTTCTGTTACAAAAGAAGGTTTTATAAGGATACTTCCTAATTCTCTTAACTTAGGCTCTAATGATATAGGCAGTGGCTCTGATGGATTTTTTGTTTCCTTACTTAAAATGGAATAATAAATTAATGCTTAAAATTATAAATTTGATTACTAATAATTACTTTCTAAAACAAAAACTACAGGTGCCATTATTTGAAAAGCCCATAAGAAGACTAACTGATACATGGAGAGGGAATACACAAAAAGGAAGAAGAATTTTAGATGAAATGCATACAACGAGCAACATATCTAATTTTCATAATTTTTTATTTTTACGTGATTTAAGAGCAGAAGGATCGTTAAAATCACGGTCAACTGCAAGAAAATTTGTTAATAACTGGATTGAAGAAAAACATAATTTAGTTTCCAAAATATACGATGCAACTACAATTTCATCAAGAATTATTGTTTGGAGCTTTTGTTATACATGGTTTGCAGAAAGTGGTGAACGTAACTTTCAAAAAAAACTTCTTAATTCTATCGCATTTCAAGCAAAATACTTAGAGTTGAAACTAGAAAAATCCATCGATAGTCTTGAAAGAATAATAATAATTAAAGGTATTATTATAGCCAAATCAATTTTATACGAAGAAATTAAAAACATAAGTATCTTGATAGAACTAATAGATATAGAATTACAATTTCTTATTAATAAAGATGGAGGACACGTAACTAGAAGTCCGGTTCTTCAAATACAGTTATTAAGACATCTAATTGAAATCAGATCTGTAATCGCTGTTTTAAAAAATATTGATACTAAAAATTTGCATACATGCACTATTAAAATGGGTGAATTTTGTCGAAGCTTTCAGATGCCAAATGAAAATTTAGCCTGGTTTAATGGTGGATCAATAGTTTCAAAAGACTTAATTAAACAAACATTAAATCGAATTGGTTATAAAAATAAAATATTTCACATAGCTGAAGAAACTGGATTTTGTAGAATTTCAAATCAGGACATAGTTTTAATAGCTGACATTGGAACAAAAAAAAATCTAAAAAAACAAAATAAAGCAGGCTTATTTTCTTTTGAATTTTACTATAAAAAACAAAAGATTGTTTCTAATTTAGGTGATGTGATAAATTCAAGTACCATTAACGCACATAATTCACTAGCATCATCAGCAGCTCATTCTACATTAAGTATTGATGATAGAAATAATATAGATCTTTCAGGCAATAGAAAAACAGAAACATTAAATTTAGAAATTGGCAAAGCCGCAGAAGGCAACTTAATTGACATTACTCATTCAGGTTATGAATTGATTTTTGGTGTACACCACAGACGTAGAATTTATCTCTCAAAAAATAAAGGAGAAATCAGAGGACAAGATGACATTTTAAATTTTAAAAACATTGGCTCTATCCCTAAAAGAGCTAATATTCGATTTCATCTTCATCCTGAAATCAATCTTATTAAAGTACGGAATGGCTCTATACTATTAAAACATAAAAAAGGATTTATATGGAAAATGATTGCAGATAATAATAATATTGAAACCCAAGAATCAATAATGTTTTTTCCTTCTGGTCCTCAAAAATGCCAGCAAATAATTATTAATCTAAACCTTGAAAATATACGATCAAATAAAATTGAATCCTGCAACTGGGCATTTGAATTACAAAATTAAGTTTTTATTGACTTATTGGGTTAAAAGTATTTAGTCCTTCTAATCATAAATATAATAAATGGTGAGAGTTAATGGATCGTTCTAATGAAAAAAATATTTTTACTGATGATGTAAAAATACAAAGAGCCTTAATATCCGTGACAGACAAAAGTAACATTGATCATTTAGCCTCTGAACTTATAAAGTGTAAAATAGAAATCATATCAACAGGAGGAACTTCAAAATTACTAAAAGAAAAATCAATTATAGTTAAAGATGTTTCTGAAGAAACATTTTTTCCTGAAATCCTTAATGGACGTGTAAAAACCTTGCATCCTAAAATACATGGAGGAATTTTAAGCAGACGAAATAATCAGAATCATTTAGATGAAATAAAACAACATAATATTACTGAGATTGATCTAATTATAATAAATTTATATAAATTTATTGAAACAACACAAAAAACTAATTCAGAGTATGATATTATAGAAAACATTGACATTGGAGGCCCTGCAATGATTAGAGCAGGAGCTAAAAATCATGAATTCGTAACTGTAATTACAGACCCCAATGACTATTCAGAACTAATAACTCAAATAAAAGAAAATCAATCTACGTCTTATGCTTTTAGAAAATACCTCGCAGCCAAAGCATATAAATTAACGAGTGATTATGACAATGCTATAACTAAATGGTTATCTAAAAAAGATGATAATATCAAACATTTACCTGAAAATATTTCAATTAATCTAAATAAATCCCTCTCAATGCGATATGGTGAAAATCCTCATCAAAAAGCAGCTTTTTATAGCACTGACGATAATAGAATAGGCGCAGCTAATGCTAAAAAATTACAAGGTAAAGAATTATCATATAATAATATTAATGATACGGATTCTGCTTTTGAATTGATATGTGAATTTGAAAACCCCGCAGTAGCAATAATAAAACATGCCAACCCTTGTGGTGTTGCAGAGAACATAGATATTAATATAGCATGGGAAAAAGCTCTTCAAACAGACCCCATTAGTGCTTTTGGAGGAATTGTAGCAATCAACAGAAATGTAACCCTTGATTTAGCTAAACGTATGAAAGAGCTATTTTTAGAAGTAATTATTGCTCCTTCATATTCTGCTGAAGCTTTACAAATATTATCATCAAAAGCTAATTTAAGAGTGTTATCAACTGGATCAATTCCTAACCCTAGTGATGATGGATTATTTTTTAAATCTATTGCAGGTGGCATGTTAGTTCAAAGTCGAGATAATCATGTCTTAAAAGAAGAACAACTAAATTTTGTTACTAAAAGAAAGCCTAATACTAAAGAAATAAATGATTTACTATTTGCGTGGAAAGTAGCAAAACATACTAAATCTAATGCTATTATTTATGCTAAAAATCTACAAACAACCGGCATAGGTGCAGGGCAAATGAGTAGAATTGACTCAACAAATATTGCAACCAAAAAAGCAATTGACTCAGCTAATTTAGCTCACTTAAAAGAACCTCTTACTATTGGAAGCGTTGTTGCAAGTGATGCCTTTTTTCCTTTTCCAGATGGATTGATTTCAGCCGCTGATGCAGGAGTTACAGCTGTAATTCAACCTGGAGGTTCTATAAAAGATAAAGAAGTAATCACTGCAGCAAATGATAGGAATATTGCAATGGCATTTACCTCAATCCGACACTTTAAACATTAATAGCTTTAGATTTTACTGTCGTTTACAGATTTAATAATTTTTTTCATTAAAGTTGGTAATGCCAGGTGTTTAAAATCTATTTGTTTAACAAATCTAAATGGGAAATCTAGATTTAATTGTTCTATACCTCTTTTATCTTTTATCTTATAATAAGCAATAGTACAATGAAGCTTAAAGTGAGTAAAAGTATGAATTACTTCGTTTGGAAGCACTCTCCATTCTAAACCAAGAAAAGATAATTTCTTGGATATATTTAATGGAGAACTTTCTAAACGATTTTCACTTTCATACCAACCTTTAGAGGGGATCATATCCATATTAGACAATAGCCCTTTATCTTTATTAGTAGTAAAAAGAAGAGAATTTTGATCATCAAACAAACAAAAAAATAATCCATACCTAGTATTTTTAATTTTTTTTGGTAACCTTTTAGGATATTCACTAGCCTCCTCTTTTTCAGCGACTTGACAAGCAAAAATAAGAGGGCACTGCTTACATCTAGGCGTTTTAGAAATACAAACTTTAGATCCTAAATCCATTAGAGCTTGAGCGTAATCTCCATTTCTCTTATTAGGCACATGTTTTGCTGCAAGCTTTTTAATCCTATCTTTTGATAACTCCAATGGGTTTTCAATTCTGTATAATCTTGAAAAAATTCTCTCTATATTTCCATCAACAACATTTTCATAAGAATTAAATGCAATAGCTGTTATTGCCGCAGCAGTATAATTACCAATACCAGGAAATGTTAATAGTTCAGAAGTATTATCCGGAATACATCCATTATATTTTACAGAGATAATTTTTGCTGTTTCATGAAGGTTTTTAGCTCTCCTGTAATAACCTAACCCTGACCATTCATTAGAAATAGCACTAAAATTAGCTTGAGCTAGATGATTAATTGTAGGCCATTTTTTTATAAATTTTAAAAAGTAAGGTATTACTGTTGCTACAATTGTTTGTTGTAACATTATTTCTGATAACAAAACATAATAAGGATTAGACTTTTCTCCTGGTAAAGCTCTCCAAGGTAAATTTCTTCTATTATGATCATACCACTTTAGCAATCTTACAGAAATTTCTGGATAATTATCATCAATTGTTTTATTCATGTATGTATATATAAAATAAAAAATTAAAAAAAACTTAAATTAAAAAAATTATATTTTATTATGAAATCATTATCTAAAATTACTGAAAATATTGTTGAAAAAAATATTAGTAGACTAGGTGCTATTCAAACTCATATTTTTTTAAACTGGAATGACATTGCTGGACAATACTCAAATATAACATTTCCTGAGAAAATTAAGTTAAGTAAAATTAAAAACTCTGATGGAATTATAGTTATTAAAGTTCAAAATGGCTATGGGCCAGAAATACAACATGCTATTCCTTTTTTATTAAATCAAATTAATGCTAGATATGGATTTAAGGCTATTACTAAAGTAAAAATAATACAAACTGACATTGGTTACAATCAAATTATTGAACAAGATTTTAGTAAAAATGATATTATTGATAATACAGAAAATTTAATTTCTAACATTTTGCCTGATGGAGAAATTAAATTAGCTATGCAAAAATTTGAAATATCTAGAAATAAAAGAAAAGGGTTAAGTTGATAAATTGTATATTTAATTTTTTAAAATAATGTATATAATTAATTAAAATTTAATATTTATATTTAGAAAGTTAATATCTTGGAAAAAAAATTTTTTATTAAGAGAAGAACAGCATTATTAAGCTTTCTTTCATTTAGTTTTTTTCCTAGTTTTGCTTTCTCAGATGAAAATAGCAATATCAAATATATGATGCGCAGTCACTTTATTGGGTCAAAAAATGCACCTATAAAGATCAAAGAGTATTTCTCTTTAACTTGTGGCCATTGCGCAACTTTTCATCAATTAACTCTACCTAAACTTAAAGAAAAATATATTGATGTAGGCAAAATTCAGTTAGAATTTATAGACTATCCTCTTGACAGATTAGCTATACTAGCTGCTGCACTTGCTCGCACCTTACCTAATGATAGCTACATTGAAGCAATCAACATTTTATTAAATAAACAAAAACAATGGGCTTACTCCAACAAACCTATCGATGAGCTCATGTCTATTTCAAGACTATTTGGAATCTCTTCTAAAGATTTTGAAAAAGTTATGGAAAATGTTCCATTGATGCAAGAAATCATTAATAAAATGGAAAAAGAATCAAAACAATTTAACATTGAATCTACACCTACGTTTATTATAAATAATGAACATAAAATTACAGGTGCAGTCTCATTTAAAGATTTTGAAGAAAAACTTCTAACTTTTGTGAAATCACAAAATTCTTAATTATTTAAAAGGTATAAGAAATTGAAATTTCAATCCGTTAGAATTTCCGGGTTTAAGTCATTTTTAGAACCTACTGAAATACAAATCACGGAAGGTTTAACGGGTATTGTTGGACCTAATGGATGTGGAAAATCTAATATAGTAGAAGCAATAAAATGGATTATGGGCGAGAACTCAGCTCGCCAAATGCGCGGTGATGGCATGGATGATATTATCTTCGCAGGAACAGATGATCGTCCTTCAAGAAACTTTGCTGAAGTTAGTATAAAATTAGATAATTCAGAAAAAAAAGCCCCTGCAGCATATAATCATTTAAATGAAATAGAAATATCAAGAAAAATTGAACGAGAAAAAGGCTCTACCTATAGAATAAATGGCAAACAAGTAAGAGCTAGAGATGTTCAGCTAATCTTTGCCGACAGTGGAACCGGGGCAAGATCATCTGGTATTGTAAGCCAAGGAAAAATAGCACAAATAATTGATTCTAGCCCTGAAAATAGAAGAGTTATTTTAGAAGAAGCTGCAAATATCAAAGGCTTACATAGCAGAAGACATGAGGCAGAACTGAAACTAAATGCAGCCAGTGATAATCTAGAAAGATTACTTGATATTGAAAAAACTTATAGAGATCAACTTATTGAATTAGAAAAACAAGGAAGACAAGCAGCAAGATATAGATCAATAGGTGACAGGTTAAGAAAAGCAGAAGCTACATTGTTTTTTACGCTTTTAAATAACGAAAAAAAAGAACATAGTAATTTAAAAAATCAATTACAAATTATTATGAACAATGTTACAGAAGCTAAGACAGAAGCTTCAAAGAGCAATCAATCTAAAATAAAAATATTAGAGAACATTCCTGCATTAAGAAATATTGAAGCTGAAAAAAATGCAATTTTGCAATCCTTAAAAATAACAAGAATTAGATTAGAAGAGGAACAAAATTCTGCAAAAAAAGCTTTAGTAAATATTGTGAATCAAATATCTCAATTAGAAAATGATCTTAATAGAGAGAAACAAATTTTAGAAGATGCTGAAAAAACGATGTCAACTCTAATAATAGAAGAAGAGAAATTGCATGAAGAGAGTAAAAATTTTTCTTCAGCTATTTTTCAAGCAACACAAAATGTAACAAAGCATAAAGTTGCATCAGATGATGCTGATAGAAAATTATCATCTATAACTTCTGAAATATACACAATAAAATCTAATAAATCTGATTTAGAAAAAAGAGTTCAAATTTTAAAAGAAAAATTAGAAAAATCTCAAAATCAAATTTCAAATTTTGATCTAGAAAATGATAGAAAAAATTTGAACCTAAACAAAAATAAAATTAATGAATTAAAGAAACTTACTGATAACAACCATAACTTAATAAATACTCTTAAAGAAAAACTAGAAAAGCTGGAAGCTTTAGAAACGGATCTTAAAAAAGAACAATATATAGAAACTAACTTTATAAACCATACTAATGCAGAGATAAATACCTTATCCTCTTTATTAGGTGATAATTCATTAAATAAGAACACTTTAGAAAAAAATATTAATAGTACTGATAATCTTGAAAAAGCTATTGGATCAGTTCTTGGAGAGACATTATTAGCTCCTATATACTCAAATAATGAAATTATAAATAATACAACATATTGGAGAGAAGGGTTTGAGATAGAAAACACGTCATCTTTACCTACTGGAGCTATACCCTTAATCAGTAAAATGAAAAGCTCCTCTATTTTAGATATTGCTTTACTTGGGATTGGCATAGTAGAAAATGAATCACAAGCTTTCAATCTTCAAAAAAAATTAACTTATGGACAAGCTCTAACTACTTCAGAGGGAGGATTATGGAGATGGGATGGATTTGTTCAGCCCAAAGGCGTAAAAAATAGCTACTCTGAAAGGTTAAAACAAATTGCAAGATTAAATGTTTTACAAAACGATCTTCCTGCCCAAAAAGAAAAAGTTTTATCAATTGATAAAAAATTAATTAACTGCATAGAAAATATAAAAAAAATTAGAATTGATCTTAGTAAAACACAAGTATTATTATTAGAATTAACAAATACTTCTAATAAATTAGAATTAGAAAATTCTAAATTAGAAGTAAAACTAACATCAACTAAATTATTAATTAAAGAGCTTGAAAATACTGAATACACAAGTAAAAACGAATTAAAAGAGCTTGAAAAACAAATAAGCCATATAGTTAACCTTCCCTCCCTACTTGCTGATGAACTTACTATACGTCATAATGCTGAACAATTTAGGAATAATTTAACGGAAGCAATGGCTGCAGAACAACAAATTAAAAATCAAGAAAATTTTCAATTACGAAATATATCTCAGATTAAAAATCAAAAAGAAAGCTGGGAAAAAAGAAAAAATGAAGCTCATTTAAGATTATTGTCTTTACAAAAAAGATTACATGTAAGCCAAAAGGAAAAGGAAAAGCTATCAAATGTACCAGATGATTTTAATAAAAAAGAAGACCAAATTATAATAAAAATTGAAGATGCTATTAAAAATAGAGATACCGCATCCGATAATCTTGTAGTAACTGAAACAAAGTTACATCAAGCAGAAAAATTAGAAAAAGAATCTGAAAAACAAGTTAACATTCTTCGTGAAAATATGATTAGAGTCGAAGCTTTATTAGATTTAGCAAATACAAAAATATTAAATATTGAAAAACGAATTTTTGAGAAATTAAGAATTCAATCTAATGAACTGTTTGGCTTAACAGAACTTAAAGAAAACGAAGAAGCATCACATTCGATAGAGATTTTGGAAAAAACAGTAGAAAGGCTTCTTAGAGAGAGAGAATCTTTAGGTGCAGTAAACCTCAGAGCTGAAGAAGAAATGAAAGAAATGAATGTTAAAGTTGAAACAATGTTTTCAGAACGCAATGATTTGGAAGGTGCCATTGAGAAATTAAGAAATGGTATATTTGAACTAAACAAAGAAGGAAGAGAAAGATTAAAACAAAGCTTTGAAGATGTTAATACAAATTTTAAACACTTATTTACTAAACTTTTTGGAGGAGGAAGTGCTGAATTAAAATTAGTGGGTAGTGATGACCCTCTTCAATCAGGGTTAGAAGTTTTAGCAAGTCCTCCAGGTAAAAAAATGCAACTTTTATCCTTGCTTTCTGGAGGAGAACAAGCATTAACAGCATTGTCTTTAATATTTTCTGTCTTCTTATGTAATCCTTCGCCAATTTGTATTTTAGATGAAGTTGATGCCCCATTAGATGACACAAATGTCGGAAGATTTTGTGATTTACTTAATAAAATTTCCAATGAAACAAATACTTATTTTATGGTTATTACTCACCATAGATTGACAATGGCTAAAATGGATAGATTATTTGGTGTGACAATGGAACAAAAGGGAATTAGTAAATTAGTTACAGTTAATCTAGAACAGGCTAGCAGAATAAGAGATATAGCTTAAAAATTTATTTATTTTTTAAGTAAACTCTTGACTTATATTCCATCTCAAAATAGTTTAACCTCGCTTGTTATTAGTAGATGAAAGTTTAAAATGAGCTCTTTAAAAAATGACTTTAATTTATCAAAAAGAATAGATAAAGCTTTAGTTAAAAAGGAAGAAAAGAAAATAGTTAATGAAAATAGTAATCAATCATTAGTTAACGCTTTTTCAAGAGTGGCAACTGAGTTGCTTGCTGGTTTGTTAATTGGAGCAGGAATTGGATGGACTATAGATAAATGGTTAAATTCATCACCTTGGTTTATGATACTATTTTTTTTACTTGGAGGAGCTGCAGGAATTCTTAATTTATGGAGAATGATAACAGGCAAAGGACTTAAAATTGGATACTTTAATCAATAACAATAGATTTATAAAATTATGAACTCACCAGTAGAACAATTTTCAATTAAGATATTATTTGCATTAAACTTATTTGGGTTTGATATATCTTTTACCAACGCTTCTTTATTTATGATTATATCAGTATTGGGATCAGCGAGCATCTTTTACTTAGGTGCACGCAAACAAACTTTAGTTCCAAACAGGTTTCAATCGTTTGTTGAAATATCTTACGAGTTTGTTGCAAACATGGTTAAGGAAAATGCTGGTAAAGGAAGTCAAATATATTTTCCATTTATATTTACACTTTTTATGTTTATTTTATTTGGAAATCTTCTGGGAATGATACCTTACAGCTATACTTTCACTTCACAAATTGCAGTGACTTTTACACTAGCAGCTATTGTATTTGTTGGTGTAACCATAATAGCAATATTTAAACATGGTTTTAAATTTTTAACATATTTCTTTCCTTCAGGTGTCCCTATTGCACTAGCGCCATTGTTAATTCCAATAGAAATAATTTCATACTTTATTAGACCAATTAGTTTATCAGTAAGACTGTTTGCTAATATGCTTGCTGGGCATACAATGATGAAAGTTTTTGCTGGATTAATCATTATGATGGGCTCAGCAGGTGGGTTGTTAACAGCTGGAGCTGTCTTACCTTTAATGGCAGTCATAGGACTAACAGGCCTAGAGTTTTTAGTGGCAGTACTTCAAGCTTATGTGTTTAGTATTTTAACATGTATGTACTTACATGATGCTCTTCACTTACATTAATTATCAATCTAACTTAAATTAATCAACGAAAGGACAATAAAATGGAAATGGAAGCCGCAAAATTTATAGGAGCAGGATTAGCTGTTATTGCATTAGCTGGAGTGGGAGTAGGAATTGGAAATATTTTTGCTTCTTTAGTTACTGCTGTAGGAAGAAATCCAGCTGCCAAAAACGAAGTTTTTGGAATAGCTATTCTTGGTTTTGCTTTAACTGAAGCTGTAGCACTTTTTGCTCTTGTTATTGCACTACTTTTACTTTTTGCATTATAAATCAAAATAATGAATCCACCTGTAGGCTATAATCCTATAGGTGGATCAAACATCAAAGAAGATCTGAAAATGTATTTTTTAAAAAATATCTTATTTTTGTCTATTTTATCGACTAATTCAGGGTTTGCCTATGCAAGTGAAAAAGGTTTGCCTCAACTAGATTTAGAGACATATCCATCATTAATATTTTGGTCTATAATATCTTTGCTAATTGGTTATATTTTAATGGCCTTCATAGTTACGCCAAGCATACAGTCTATTATAAATATAAGAGAAACTAATATACAAAATGATCTAATAAAAGCTAAGAATTCAAATGAAGAAGCTCAAATAATAAAAAATACCCTATCTTACAAACAAGAAGAAATTAAATTAAACTCACAAAATATAATCAATCAAGCTATATCAGAGGCTAAAACTCTTTTAGATAACTCTGAAAAAAAAATATTAAACAAAATGAATGTGAAAATACTAGAAGCTGAACAAAAGATTCATAAATCAAAAAATGAAGTAATTTCTGAATTATTAAATAATGCTGAAGACATAACAAGAGATATAATTCAAAAATTTACTTCAATTGAGCCCTTAAGCAAAGATATTAAACAAACTGTAAAAACTGTTTCAAAAAATATATTAATGGAGAAGCAATAATGTACTTTGATGAAACAGCATGGGTTGCAATAGCTTTTATCCTTTTCATTGCCTTAGTTTGGAAAAAAGGCAGCAAAGCAATAACTTCTACTCTAGATAATAGATCTTTATTAATTCAAGAGGAACTTGATGAAGCAAAGTCGCTTAAAGAAGAAGCACTAGAAGAACTAAAAGAATCTCTACAAATACAAAAAAACAGTTCTGATGAATTTGAAAAAATAATTAATGAGGCAAAAGATACTGCTAACAAAATTATAAAAGATGCAGAGAAAAAATCGTTAGAAATTATTAAAAGAAGAGAAGAACAAGCAAGACAAAAAATATCAACCTATGAGACTGAAGCAATTAATGATATTAAAAAAATTAGCACAACAGTAGCAATTCAATCAGCTAGAACATTTATTCAAACTAATTTAGATAAAAAACAAAATATTAGTTTAATTAAAAATGCATCAAATGAAATTAAATCTAAACTTATAAATTAATTTTGTTTTAATCCAATATATACCTTCCCATTGAAAGGAACATCAACATTCATTTTTGTTTTTCTATCGATTGTTTTATTATTATTTAATAAAAATTGAGAGTAAGAAAATTGATCACGATCATATTCCTTATTCTCTTTATCAATTGAAACTAGTGATATAATAATCGGAACATAGTCATCATCTTTGATATTGTTTCTTATAGATCTTATATTTACAAATACAGTCATATCAATGTCAGCTCTATTACTATAACAAGTAAATTCAACATCTCTAAGTCCCATGTATGTAGGAATTCCATTTTCAGATTTAGCTATAATTTCTTGTGAACCGTTTGGAGAAGTTATAGGAGGACATTTTACAATTTCTTTTTTAAATGTTGAACAACTACTTATTAATAATAAACTAACACCTAAAATAGACTTAATCATTATTTTCCTCTCAAAAATATAAAAAAATACATTTCATCAATAATCTTTATTGACGTAAACAAAGTAATACATCAAAACTTAATTATGAAGAAACAAAATATTAATTTATATTTAGCTTCGCCTAGAGGATTTTGTGCTGGGGTGGATAGAGCTGTAAAAATTGTTGAAGAAGCAATTAAGAAATTTGGCGCTCCAGTATATGTGCGTCATGAAATTGTACATAATAAAGATGTGGTTAATTCATTGGCTAACATAGGAGCAATTTTTGTTGAGGAAGTAAGTGAAGCTCCTATTGATAGACCAATTATATTTTCTGCTCACGGCGTTTCTAAAACAGTTGTTCAAGAAGCTAATAGTAGGAAAATGATCTCCATAGACGCAACCTGCCCACTAGTTACAAAAGTTCATAATGAAACAATTCGTCATTATGAACTTGGAAGACATGTTTTATTAGTCGGACATAATAACCACCCAGAAGTTATAGGTACGATGGGACAAGTACCAAAAGAAAACGTTACCCTTATTGAAACAGAAGAAGACGCTCAAAATATAGAAATAATAAACCCCAATCAACTAGCTTTTGCAACACAAACTACACTTTCGGTAGATGATACAAATGCAATTCTTACTATCTTAAAAAATAGATTTCCCAATATCAAAGGACCTACTGCAGAAGATATTTGTTACGCTACAACTAATAGACAAGGAGCTGTGAAATCATTGGCTAAGATTTGTGATTGTATTTTAGTAATAGGAGCTAAAAACTCATCTAACTCATTACGATTAGTTGAAGTTGCAATAGCAAGTGGAGTTAAAAATTCTTTTTTAATTCCAAATGAAAGAACCTTAAATGACTTTTTAAATACATATGATCCAATTAAATTTCCTAATATAGGTTTAACTGCAGGAGCATCTGCTCCTGAGACATTAGTTCAAGTTTTGATAAAAAAACTTAAAACAAATTTCAAAGTAAATCAAATTAACCATGAAGTTATTAAAGAAAATATTACATTTAATTTACCTAAAATATTACGTTAAGATTCCCAAGGATTAAATTTGGCAGTATACACTGAATTAGAGAAAAATGAGCTTATAAAGTTCTTATCTTTATACGACATTGGTACGTTGATATCTTTTTCTGGCATAACAGAAGGTATAGAAAATAGTAACTTTTTTCTAATAACTACAACTGGTAAGTTTATTTTAACAATTTTTGAAAAAAGAGTAGATAAAAAAGATTTACCTTTTTTTACAAAAATAATGACACATCTAAATAATAAAAATTTTATGTGCCCCAAACCTATAATTGATAAAACAGGAAAATCAATTCAGAATTTATGCCAAAAATCAGCAATAATTGTTAATTTTCTTGAAGGTAAATCAAAAACTAAATTCACAAATGATGATTGTTTTTTAGTTGGGTCTACTATGAGTACAATGCACACATCAAGTAAGGACTTTAAATTAATACGTAAAAACTCTTTATCATTTTCTGGTTGGCAGGTATTAATTAATGAATGCAAAACTTCTATTTCTAAAAAAACTTTAGAAACTATAGATCTAGATATTTTAAATGAAGTTCAAAAATCATATAATTTCTGTAGAGATCATTGGCCTAATAATCTTCCTGTAGGATTTATTCATGCCGACATGTTTCCTGATAACGTTTTTTTTATTAAAAATAAAATTTCTGGTCTAATAGATTTTTATTTCTCATGTATAGATTTGCTGGCATATGATTTGGCGATAGCAATAAACGCATGGTGTTTTGATCAAAATCATATTTTTGATAGAGAAAAATTTAATTCTCTAATTGATGGTTATCAATCTGTTAGAAATTTATCTGAAAAAGAAATTATTTATTTACCAATTTTATGTCAAGCTTCTGCCCTCAGGTTTCTACTTACAAGAATGTATGATTGGGCACACACACCTCAAGATGCTATTGTAATACCTAAGAAACCAGATGAATATCTTAAAAAATTAAGGTTCCATAAAGAAATAAAAACAACTAGCGATTATGGTATTTAAATTAAATGAAAAATAAAATCATTATATATACAGATGGAGCATGTTCAGGTAATCCAGGGCCTGGAGGTTGGGGTGCTATTTTAATTTATATCGACAATGAAAAATATTTGTCAGGTTCAGATAAAATGACCACTAATAATAAAATGGAACTACTTGCAGCAATCAATGCTTTAAAAGCAATTGAACCAAATAGTGAAGTTGAATTATATACTGATTCTCAATATGTTAAAAATGGAATTAATTTATGGATACATAATTGGAAAAAAAATGGTTGGAAAACTGCCGCTAAAAAACCAGTCGCTAATAAAGAAATGTGGATAGAACTTGATCAATGCTTATCAGACCAAAATGTTACATGGTTTTGGGTAAAAGGACATTCAGGTAACCATTATAATGAAATAGCTGATAATTTAGCTGTTCAGGCAATGAAAGAAATAAAGTTATAACTTTATAAGCTTTCCAAAATATTTTCAGCAGTAGACACCTCAAAGGCTCCAACTTCTTCAACAAATAAATGAGTTATAACTTTGTTATCAACAATCATAGCAAAACGCTTTGAACGATGGCCTAAAACCTTACCAAAATTCATATCTAGCCCTAGAGATTTAGAGATTGAACAATCTGAATCTGATAACATATCAATTTTACCATCAACTCCAGATACGTCACCCCAAGCCTTCATAACGTGAGGGTCATTTACAGCCATACAGCCAATAGATGAAACGCCTTTAGCTATCATTTGATCATATAATCTAATGTACCCTGGTAAATGCTTAGCTGAACAAGTAGGAGTAAAGGCTCCAGGCACAGCGAATAAAACTACTATTTTATTATCAAAGTATTCTTCAGTTTTAATTTCTTTAACACCTTCATCATCTTTAAACCTTAATACTCCTGAAGGGAACGTTTCATCTACTTTAATCGTCATAGTACACTCCTAAATTATAAATCAGTCATACTAATATAATATTTCTATTTAAGTTTGTAATCATATATATTTTTTATTTAACTAAATTAATATATTTTTTAATTATATTTTTACTAAGCAATTCTGGCAATAAAATTCCATACAATTCAGATGGACCATAAACTTCATTAAAAGGTATTCCATACCGATTTTTACTAGATAAAAATTCACTTATTTTTATATCTGGCTTGGTCCAATCCAACTTTATAATCACAACATTATTTTTTTTAAAAAATTTAATCATATCCTTTGTGTCTACAGCTAAGAGTTTATTTACTTTACATGTAATACACCAATCCGCAGTTATATCTAAAAATACTATTTTACCATCCTTTGCTAATTTAGTAGGTAAAAAAGGATCTTCTTCCATATTCCAATTTAATATTATTTGAGAATTATTTAAGTTTCCTGAAGTATCATAAAGATCACTATTTAATTTAAAAAGAATACTTATTAGCCAAATTGACGTTCCTAATAACATTAAAGCCATGATTTTTTTAAAAGTATTTAACCAATTACCAGGTTTAGGAATAAAAGAGATGAAGCTAGGAAATATTAAAAAAATTATTAATGGAAAAGATAGTCCAAAACCCATTATTATAAAAATTGTAAAAACATCAATATTACTTCCTGCCAATGCAAAACCAACAGCTGTTCCAACAAGAGGAGCTGAGCAAGGTGTGGCTAACAAAGTCATAAACATGCCATTCATGAAATCTTCAATTAATCCTTTGCCTCTGTATGAAAGAATCGATAAAAATTTTGGTGGAAGATAAAATTGAAATACGCCAAAAAGATTTAATGAAAACATTAAAGTTAATAAAATCATAAATATTAAAAAATACTGATTTTGAAATTGAATACCCCAACCTACTATATTTCCAGTAAGTTTAATTAAGAGGACACTTAGACCCAAAGCAATAAATGTAGTTAAAATACCAAGAATATTAAAAAGTATTTTATATCTAAAGTTAGATTTATTAACATTCCTATAATTAACTAATTGTATCATTTTTAATGAAAGAACAGGCAATACGCACGGCATAAAATTTAAAATAATTCCACCTAAGAAAGCTATTATTAGTATTTTAAATCCAAATACACTAGTTTCATAATCTTTTTTAGTATCTAATAATAAATCAGATTTTATTATATTTTTAATAATTATTGATTTTTCAAAACTAGAATCGTTTCCTAAAAAAGTTAAATGAAACTTTTTATTATCTAGTTTTATGTTCTTTACATCTATTGATATATTCATCAAATCTTGATTTGAATAAAAATAAGGCTTGGAGTAAATTGTGCCTTTCTCATCTTCAATAATTATATCAATTGGCTTTAAGTCAAATTGCTGTGATAAAATTAAGTGTAATTTTTTATCTTGATAGGTAAACGATAATAATTTTAATTTATCATCTTTAATTTTAACTGGAACAGTTGATTTAAAATGTTCAATTTTTTTAAAAAAAGAAGTAGGTAAGCTATTAGTTTCTAAATTAAATAAATTAAATATTTTTTTTACTGGAACGCATATCTTTGAACAAACTTGTGCATTAAATTCCAAAATTCCGGATAAGCTTTTATCCTTATCCAACATATCTATTTCTAACGGAAAAATTACTTCATTTTCATAACCAAATGTTTCAATTTCGTAAAAATTAAATCGTTTAGGATTAGGAAATAATAATTTTAACGATTTTATGTTTTTGGATTTTTTCCAATCTACTTCAGGAGGCAAACCTGCATCGCCTGGATTTCTCCAATATATTTTCCAACCAGGCGATAACTTTACTTGTATACCTGCTAATAGGGTACTTTGATTATCAAAATGTTTATTTCCACTTAAAAGGTTTATTTTTACAAAATCATATTTCTCATTTGTTAACCATCTATCTTTTTCAAATAATGTATTTGAAAAACAATTATTGCTTATGAAAATAATATTTAAAAAAATAAATAATATAAATTTTAAGTTATTAATTAAATTATATTTTTTTATTTTCATTTTATGATTTTACACTATTTAAATATTAATATAATTAAGATATATGTAAAAAATAGAAATGGATCAAGTTTTGTTAGGTAAACTTTTAATTGCAACACCTGGATTAGCAGACACAAGATTTTATAAGACAGTTATTTTAATTTGTGAACATTCAGATCAGGCCACTATGGGCCTTATTTTAAATAAACCACTTTTTAATTTTAAGACAAATCAATTATTAAAACAAATGAAAATAGAAGCTAATTCATTACTGAAAATTGATGATACATTTTATGGAGGACCTGTCCATCTGAATCAAGGTTTTATAGTTCATTCTGATGAAAAAAAATATTCAAGTTCAGAATGTATTAAAGAGGAAATAATAATTTCAACCTCAGACGACATACTAGTTGATATTTCGAAAGGCAAAGCTCCTATAGATACTAAGGTTTTCCTTGGATGTGCTGTCTGGGATAAAAATCAATTAAATAATGAAATTATACAAAATTCATGGATAATGACCGAGAGTAAAAAAAATTTAATCTTTTATAATAATAAGGAATTCTCATTATGGGATAAATCTCTATTAGATATAGGGATTGATCCTCTTAAGTTAATAAATTACTCAGGTAACGCTTAAAAATTCATGTTTAATTTAATAAAGTATTTAGATTAATTTTTTTATAAAATGATGCATCAGGACCTATAATAGACAAAACTGGCTCAGCAGATGTAAAAATTTTTGTAAGCACTTCTTCAATAGAATTAATAGTTATACTCTCAATTTCTTTTAGAACGGCATCATTTGAAATTAATTTCCCAAAAGTTAAGATATTCTTAGCTAAATATTCAGCTCTTGAGCTTGTGCTTTCTTGTCCCATAATAAAACCTGATCTCATTTGAGCTTTAGCTCTTGAAACCTCTTCTTTAGAAATAGAGCCTCTTAATTTATTCCACTCATTCAAACTAGCTTCCAGCAATTCATTTCCATCTTTTGGAGATGTTCCTGCATAGAATCCCAAAACTCCAGATGAAGGTTGCATTTGAGTAAATGCAAAAATAGAATAACATAAGCCTCTTTTTTCTCTTAATTCTTGGAATAGCCTTGAAGACATTCCTCCACCAAGAATAATTGCTAAAGCTCTAAGGGAATACCTATCTATATCTATATTAGATAAACCTTCAATTCCGAATACTAATTGTATTTGTTCTAAGTCTCTATCTTCTCCGTAAAATCCTGAATTCCATTTAATATCCAGATTACTCGATTTAACTTTATGTTTAATATTTGAGAATTTCTCATTAACTGTATCAAAAAACCAATCTGAATTTATGTTACCAGAAGCAGAAACCACCATATTTTCAAGTCCATAATGGGAATTCATAAATGTCTGCAAATCTACTTTATTAAAATTACCGACAGTTTCTTTTGTTCCTAAAATAGGCCTACCTATTGATTGTTCTATAAAAGCAGTAGAAGTAAAGTTTTCAAAAACTCTGTCATCTGGAGTGTCGTATGATTGACCAATTTCTGAAATGATGACACCCCTTTCTCTCTCAATTTCCTCTTCAGGTAACACAGAGTTTTTTATAATGTCTGATAGAATATCAATTCCTAAATCTGAATCTTCCTGCAGAACTTTCAAATAATAGGCAGTTACTTCTTTCCCTGTATAAGCATTTATATCACCTCCTACATCTTCTATTTCTCTGGCAATTTGCTCTGCATTCCTATTTAACGTGCCTTTAAAAGCCATATGTTCTAACATATGAGCAATACCACATTCATTTAATTCTTCTTTGGCACTTCCAGCATTAATCCAAACGCCAATTGAACTAGATTGAACATCCATTTTGTCTGCTATAACCGTTAATCCTGAATCAAATACTTTATATTTTACGTTCATTAACTTCTCATTTTTTCTTTAAGATAATTTTTAATGAATTTTGTATCGTCACCTATAACTTTAAAATATTCTTTACTAACCATTAATTCTTTTAAATGGTCAGGTAGTTGTGGCTTTATATTTATAGCTTTTTTTATAACATCAGGAAACTTAGAAGGATGAGCACAGGCAAGAGAAATAATTGGCGTGCTACTAGAGATAATTTTTTCATCTAATGCTTTTCTTGCTGAACCAAAACCAATTGCGCTATGAGGATCAAGAATATAATTATAATTCTCAAAGGTGTTCTTTATAATGTCTAAAGTTTCATTATTAGAAATCATATATGCTGAAAATAAATTATTTACTTTAAGCATTGTTTCTTTAGGTATTGAGAAAATCCCATTTTTTTTAAAATTATACATCTCTTGTTTAACTTTAATTGCATCTCTGTCTAAAATTTCAAACAACAGTCTTTCAAAATTACTTGAAACTTGTATATCCATACTTGGACTAAAAGAAGGATTTACGTTTTTCCTTTCCATTACACCATTATTAAAAAATCTTGTTAGTATATCATTTTGATTAGAACCACATATTAAATTTGATATTGGCAAACCTATTTTTTTAGCCATCCAACCGGCTAAAATATTACCAAAGTTACCTGTAGGCACTGAAAAAGCTACCTCTTGATCAGGAGCTCCTACTTTCAACGCAGAATAAAAATAGTATACAATTTGTGGAAGGAGCCTAACCCAATTAATAGAATTAATAGCTGATAACGATATTTGATCTTTAAATTTTAAATCTTCAAAACAATCTTTTACTATTTCTTGGCAACCATCAAAATCAGTTTTTACTGATAATGCGTGTGCACCTGAATCATTAATCCAAGTCATTTGTTTTTGCTGTACTGGTGATACTTTACCATCAGGAAAAAGAATAAAAATATCTACGTTATCTTTTCCTTTAAAAGCTTCAAGTGCAGCTGAACCAGTATCTCCACTCGTCGCACCTAAAATAACAGCTCTTTGTTTATTTTTAGTTAAGGCAACATTAAAAGCTTTGGATAAAAATTGCATCGCATAATCTTTAAATGCTAAAGTTGGACCATGGAAGAGTTCAAGTATAAATAAATTATCTTCCATTTTCTTTAAAGGGGCCACTTCATCATTAGTGAATTTCGAATAAATTTCATTACAAATTTTTAAAACTTCATTATGAGATAAGCTTGGCTGTATAAAAGGTGTCATGATTTTAGCAGCTAGTTCAGAGTAACTTAGCTTCTTCATTTCATTTAATTCTGAATGGCTAAAAGTAGGCCATTCTTCTGGCATAAATAAGCCTCCGTCTCTTGCTAAACCAGAAAGAAGAACATCTTCATATTGAAGTGAAGATTGACCACCTCTAGTACTTAAATAATTAATACCTTTATTCATTACTATTTTTTTTTCTAAAATTTAATCTTCCTACTGAAGAGTGATAGGAGCAATAAACAAACATGAGTGCTAATGCTAATCCATACCATGTTACAGCATAGGATAAATGTTGATTTCGTAAATTTGGATTTCCTGTAACCCCTATTGGTAAGGTTAATTTTCCTTCTTTACGAAGCGCATCTATATAATATTTTTTAATTATTTTACTTTGATCAAACTTTAAAAAATTAAAAATTTGTATTGGTATAACTGAAAACCAAAATCCATTCTTACCATCATTTTCTGGAACAAAATAGCCTTTCACCTGAGGATATCTAATAATTCCTTTAATAGTTGTTTTTCCTGAAACAAGACTAAAAGCTCTTTTTAAAGGGTCTCTGTATCCTTCTGAAACCCATCCTCTATTGATAAGAATTACAGAATTATCTATCATTTTGAATGGAGTAATAACTTGAAATCCAGCATTACCTTCAAAAGTTTTACCAGTTATATATATCTCATTCTTGTGTAAAAAAGAACCTTCAACCACAATAGATTTGAATTCTTCTATTTGAGAATTCTTAATATCTTGAGGATTTCGAATAGGATTAGATTGGCTTTGAGATATATATCTATCTATTAAGGCTTCTTTCCAGAATAATCTTTTAATTTGCCATGTTCCAAAAAATAATAATGTTATAAAAACTATTACTGAAAAAAAGGTTGGCCATAGCATTGGTCTAAATACTATATTTATCTCCTGTAAAATTTAAACATTGAAGTTAATTTTTAATTACTTTAAAAATCATTAAGCACCCCACCAATATATACATACAAATAAAAACAGCCAAACCACATCAACAAAATGCCAATACCATGCAGCGGCTTCAAAACCAAAATGATGTTCAGGTGTAAAGTGTCCTTTAATACCTCTAAACAAACAAACTGCTAAGAATATTGTTCCTACCAAAACATGAAAACCGTGAAAACCTGTTGCCATGTAAAAAGTAGATGCATATA
>Ga0209830_10000929_pt1 | contig 27706 bp, 31 predicted proteins | sample ArcticOcean_MG_C_12_FD_187439 | JGI IMG/M metagenome (GOLD analysis project Ga0209830, IMG submission 187439) | Marine microbial communities from western Arctic Ocean - ArcticOcean_MG_CB8_130 (SPAdes) (version 2) | ecosystem: Environmental > Aquatic > Marine > Oceanic | place: Arctic Ocean...
ATTGAACCACTATAGTCTTTGTTTAGTCCAACTGCTTTAAAAGCCTTGCCCATCTTAGTATTCATTTTAATACCACAAATGTTAACCCAAGCAAAACCACATGCATATTGGTCTTCACCACCAAGTTTTTCTTTAAAAAACTTGTCAGCAGCTTTAAATGCGGCATCTTGTGCTTCTGCAACTATTGCTGGAATTTGAATTTCTGTAACTGTTGTCATTTAACTTCTCCTTTTGTTTAACTTACTATTATATAATAGCACCTTTACAGGATCTGTCAACCTTTTATCTGTCTTTGTGCTAATTTAAACAAAGGTGTTTGTTTAATACTGTCTAACATACCGTTAAGTATAAGTTGCTTTTCAAAAAAGTACACTTTTGCAAAGCCAGGATCGTTTTTAGCAATGCAAGCCGTATTATCTACTAAATCAGCCAACTTAATAAACTGTGCTTCAAAAGGTGCTTTTAGTATATGATTACGATCTGTTGCTTTACGAACTGTACGATTGCCATCTTCGGGTCTACTTTGGTCTGTTAACCAAAAAACAAGTTCTGCAATAGTAGTACCAAACTTAATAGAAATATCATCAAGTGTAAAATCAGTGTCTTCAACTACATCATGTAATAATGCTGCGGCAACCTGGTTAGTAGTACCGCCGTTATCATGTACAAGTTGAGCAACGTCAATAGTGTGTGTTACATAAGGAAGATCAGTGTACTTACGTTTCTGATCTCCATGTGCAACTATTGCAAATTTAAGTGCTTTAGTTACCGTACTATTCATTAAGAAATTCCTGTCCAACGTATAATTGATGTATTCTTGGCATCTGTAAAAACATTACCACGTTTAAAGTTTGTTGCTGGAGCATTATAACTAGCCGCTTTTAGCATATCACCTTCTACAAAACCTTTTGTTGCTTTTTTAACAATAAAGCCATTAACACCACCACCGCCATGATGTCCACCACGCCCTATAGTCCACTCTGTTTTAATTAACTTAATATAAGTAGGACCTTCTTTAATTTCAATATTAAAATTATCTAGAGCTTCTTGATGGAAATTACTAACTGGCTTCTTTCCGCCCTGTGTTGCCCAGTTAATATAGTCTTGTTTCATTGTTTTAACTACTTGCTCTACTGCTTCTAAAAGTTCTACTTGCATATTTTAGTTCCTTTTGTTAACTTACTATTATATAATAGCACTATTAGCAGATAAGTCAACCGTTTTAGTCACAAAAAAACCCTTGATTAACAAGGGCTTAAAAAGTTTTTTACTTTTTAATAATCTAGTTCAAATTTTCTCTTAGTATTTGCTTCACAGATACTAATAATTTGCAATTTTTCTTCAAAATCGTAATATTCAGCAATCAATGCTTTTTCAACTGCTACTTTATCTTCTGCCATCATTAACACACTTCGTTCGTCTGTGTTTTGATCAGTATTAAAGTTTACAATATATCTGTTTCTCATACTATTCTCCTCTATGTATATAATATACTATACACTGAAAAAGAACACTTGTCAAGAACTAATTTGGATTTATTGGCTTTTGCCTTGATTTTATTTTATTTAGAACTCTGTTGTACATCTTTTGGTATGTATCATCAAAGCCTTCAACCGGCTCAAGTACACCATCTAGTTCAAATATTGGTGTCTTTTCTTTTGGTCCACAAAATATGTCAATAATGCCACCATTTGAGAATATGTTTATTTTGTTACCAAAGAAGTTATGTGGATTATAATTACGTACAGGCAGCCACCACATTATATAGTCAATTTCGTGTAACATATTCCACATATACTCTAAATGTGTAGTACTATTGTTAACTTCGATTAACATTTGTGGTCTACATCTCTTTATAGTTTCTGTTGCACCAAATAGTACTTCCTTTTCAAAGCCTTCAACATCAATTTTTATAAAATCTACACGTCCAAAGTTTAAACTATCAATTTTAATCATCGGCTTTGTTTCGTACAAACCTCCAGGGTTGACTTCAAGTACACTACACTCTCCATAATTACCCGGAAGACTTGGATTAAAAGAACTTATAATGCTTTGTCCGTTTCGATCTCCAACAATGTTTCCGTACACTTGTACATTCTTACAACCATTTTGTTCAATGTTTTTTACTAGTAAGTTTCTATTGAACTCATTAGGCTCAAATGATGCTACATGCCCTTTAAATGCATGTTTTGCAAACCAGACTGTGTGCAGTCCAATATTAGAACCAATGTCTAAAACAAAGTCGGTAGGCTGTACTATGTGATTTAGTAACAAAAACTCGTTTTCTGAGTACTCGCCGTAGAGCTCTAGGCTCTTACCGATGATTATATCATTAGTAAAATAACTAAACAACCCGTGCTTACATAACTTAGTTTGAATTCCCATTAATCTCTGCGTTCAATGTCATCTTCTGTACAGGGTACGCCAATTTGTACCTCAATTACCTTACATGACTCATTTGTATTATTACTTGCTTGATGCCATACTTTTTTACTGATGGTGTAGACGGTGCCATGTGCAGTTAATGTTATTACATCTTGTACCTTGTTGTACTCCGTAGTCATCTGACATGATCCTTGTACTACATTCCATCGTTCGTCTCTATGCTCGTGTCTTTGCATACTTAACTGTTTGCCTGGTAATATCTCTAATTCTTTTACTTTATAGTCGGGTCCTTGGTCTATTGTTCTAAACCAACCCCAATTTCTGTAGACCTTGTCACCGTTCCATTTAGCAAGTAAGATGGAGCTGCTATTCTGCTTGTCTTCTCCTCCAACACCAAACTCAAAGTTTAAGTTTTTATCATCCATTGTCATCTCCGGTATGTTATCTGCAGTTCTATCGCCACCGTTGGCAAATATAATACTACTGTCAGGCCAGTTTTCTCTAACCTGCTTTATTGCATCAATTGCAGAATTATCTGAGTCATCAAATAATACATAATCATCGACCATTCTTAAGTTTTGTATAATACCTACTCTATCAAGTAACGGCATAAACGGCTTACCTTTTTTACTGGTTAACCACTCGTCGCTATTGATGCCTACTACTAGTTTGTCGCCAAGTTTTTTTGCTGACGCAAGGTATGACAAATGCCCAGAATGTAGTGGATCAAATCCACCTGTTACTAAAACAATCTTCATTAATAATAGTTATCCTTCTGTGGTTAATTCATAAAAAAAGCTGGCTTAGCCAGCATATTTAAACTTTGGAATAATCAATTAACGTTCCATCAATCCAGTATAAAAGTAGATCTTTGTTGGTTAAATATCCAAACTTGTTTAGTTGTTTCTTGCATGCCTCAGGTAAGAAATCTGTATACTCATATAAAGTTTTTTCACCATATTTAAAAGTATCCTCGGAATCTTTATATACTAATGCATTGATGATATTTGAGTTTGGTTGCTTGATAAAGTAACCATCGTCGCAGTTAAAACCACTTAGTACTAACATATGTATTAAGTCGACTATAGTAATACTGTTAGGTGCTTCAGAGTAAACTCTATAATCTGGTTCTCCATAAAAGTTGTTTATAGTCGTTGGAAAAGTTAAGCACAACATTCCTCCTAAGTTAGTACATTTATTCATCTTATGCAAAAACTCTAACGGGTCTCTTGATTGATGTAAAACACTATGGGCCCATACTACATCATATGCATTGTCTAGTTGATGATCAAGTATATCAGCATTGATAAAGTTTATATTTTCGTGTGCATATTGATCATCAAATGCATCTGCATTGCTATCAATAGCAGTTACATTAATATCTAAAGATATCGGATTGTCTTCATCACCGTTGTCTACATTTGCCCACCAGTGGCTAGCAAATCCTTGTCCACAACCTACATCAAGTACATTGTCGATACTCTCTAACATTGTTGGATATTGCCTTAATACTTCAAGAAATTCTTCGCAGTGTGATCTACTATTACTTAATAAAAAATCCATCAGTTAACATGCCTTTTAAAAATTCTATGTTTAGTTGTTCTAAGTTGTCTCTAGCATTATTTACTTTAAATTCTAACTGCTCTTCTTGAATACGATTATGGTTCTGTAAGTCAAGAAAAAGTTGATCTACTACAAACTTTTTCTTTTTTATAGCAGATGTACTCTTGAACTTAACAATATGCTTGTTAAACTCTGCTGAGAACTGTTTGTACTCGGTTTGTAACTTATCTATTTCAGTGTTATAGTGTGACATCTTCCATACCAGCTGTTCTTAGCCTAACAATATGACCCATTTGCCATTGCTTTGCTTCTAAGCCTTTCATGATGCCTAGCCAGCGATTTCTTGCTAGTGCAACTTCATTAACAAGTGTTTCAAAGTCAATAACTTCATCTTCACCGTCAACATATTTTTCTGCATCTCTACTTGATAATGCACGTTGGTATCCTTCTAAGTACTTTTGAAAGTGCTTACGTCGTATCTTTCTAAGTTGGATATTAAGGTAGTTAAGCACCGCTTCAATTTCTTGTAATTGATTGAAACGATGCTCTGTAATACCAGGCAGATCTCGTAAGTGACGCTCTACACTTCCGTCAATGCTAGTTTCTTTTTTAGCATTAAGTAACTCTTTTTCATAAAATGAAATAAAGTCAGGAAGTGCAGATAAGTCTCTAGTAACTTTACCATACCACATTAATCGTCTTCGTATCTGTAGTCGTCGTCATCATACGAATCATCTTCTTCATCTTCGCCTAACTGATCTGCTACTGCTTGAGCCATGTTCTTATCGCACCCTTTTAGGGCATATAAGATATCGTCACTAGCACCAGCATCAATTAGTATGCCAATCGAATGATCTGCGGCTGTTTGTCTTTCTTTTGCTGGAACGTACTCTTTTATTATATTCCAAAACTCTGCAAACATCTCGTCCATTGCTTATCCTTCTGCTACTTCTTTTTCCATATCAATAACATCAGTAACTAATTGTTCATCAGTTACCACTTCTTTAGTATCTAGTGCAGTTCCCTGAAGTGCAATGTCCTCCATAACTGTGTCAAGTTTTTCACCAACCCAGTTTTTACGAAACTCAATAATAACTTCTCCAGTACGTTTACTAGTATACTCGAGTCTATTACCGCTTTTCTTTAAAAGTCCTGCTTTCTCAAAGATATCAACTAAACCACTGTACGGATTCATTCCTGTTTCATAAGGAATCTCTACCTGTACACCTTCAAACGGTTTTGCATAACGTGTTTTCATTACTTTACAAGCGGCTCTGATACCATGTACTTGTGATGTTTTAACACCGTCTGCATCTGTTTTTAGTTTAAGTTTCTTCATAGCAACCACAATACTACTTGCATATACAAATCCTTGTCCACCTGATATCTTATCATCAGGGTCAAACATATCTTGTGATTGGTAAGTGTGGTTTGTTGCTACTAGCCCTACATTGTAACTACCAAACATATTAACACAGTTCATTACTAATGCTTTTAGAGCTTTTGCTTTACGACCCATATCGCCTTTCATGTCACCTGCATCAAACTGATTAAGTTCTGTTGGTGTCATCATCATGCCTAATGAGTCAATTACGAATAGTACTTTAGGTCTTTCACCTGCGTCCATATTCCTATAGTCTTTCATAAACGTACTAATAGTCTTAGCAACATCATCTAGCATTGCCATATTAAGTTTAAGGAGTTTATCTTCTCCTGTGTCAACTTTTAATGCCTGTAGCCATGTTTCATCAAGTGCATTTTCTGAGTCAATTAATACTACATAGATGCCTTGATCTTGTGCTGCCTTAATAATGTTTCCGCTTGCAATATAACTTTTACCAGCACCAGATTCTCCAGCAAATACTGTAACCTTACCTAAAGGAATCCCTTTATGAAAGTCACCACTTACTAAGTAGTTGAGTGCATAGTTACCAGTACTAATCCAATCTGTCGGGTCATTAAAACCAACAGATAAACCGTCAATACTTTTTGTTATATCTTTTCTAAATTTACTTACGTCAAATGGTCGTCCCATATTGTAATCTCCAGTCATTGAAAAGTAGGGGGTATTAACCCCCCACTATATAGTTACTTGTTACCTTGACGTGATCTGATCATTGCTAGAATGTCTTCAGCACGTTGATTACCACCTTCTTCGGCTGCAGGAGCCGGTGTTGCCACTGGAGCTGCTGGTGCAATTTCTCTAGTTGCTACTGGAGCAGGAGCAGTTTCTACTGCAATCGGTGCCGCTACCGGAGTAGGAGCAGTTTCTACTGCAATTGGCGCTGCAGTTGCAACTGGTGTAGGTGTTGGAGCAGATGAGCCTTCAGGCTTTGCCATTCCAGCCGGACGATAATATGATGCATACTTACTTGCATCATATGGTTTACCATCTACACTATCTTCAAACATTTGTTTAATGATTGCTAGTTCTGCTTCTGACGGTTTCTTAGGTAAGAAGTCATTTAAATCAAACAATCCGTTTGTATCTACTGCTGACTGTTCTACTTCAGTAATAGCAGTCTCTTTTCGAGCCCAATTACTTGTTGAATAGTCTGCATAGCCACCTTTTGATGTTTTTACAACACGGAAGTCTAATCCTTTTGAGTAATCTGTTGGTAATTCTTCCATATCTGGATCCATCAAACTTGCTTTAATAATATTAAACAGTTGTGGTCCCATAATGAATCTACGAACTGGATTCTCAGGAGATGATTCTTCTAACGGGTTTTCACGAACAAAGCCTTGGAATAAGTATGATTTCTTTTTCCAGTACTTCCTGCCCATATCTTCAAGACTTGAGTCTTTAAACCATGGACGTACTTCTGCAAGGATTGGGCAAGAACCAGTTGGTCCCCACATTTCCATACAAGGTACTTGTACTACTGTAGTCTTTGATTCGTTTTCGCCAACAATACCTGCAAACGGTAAACGAATCATTGCTCGCTCTACCCAAAAGAATGTATTGTTAGGACTGGAGTCTGGAAGGAAACGTAGAGTTGCTGTTGTTCCTTCGTCGATGTTCCAGTGTGGATAAATGGCGTTGTCGCCATATGAGTTGGAGTTTCCGTTTGTACGGGTTTCTTGTGCTTGTAGTTTTGCACGTATTTCTGCTAGTGATGCCATAATAATTTGCCTCTTTCTGTTTAGCCATAATGGTCGATTACTGTGTTTTGCCTCGATAGTACATACTAGATCTACTAGTATTACTAACAATTATATTTATCTTTGCGGTAAAAGTCAACCACTTTTTTAAAATAAACATAATGTCTTTTCTCTAAGCATGTTATTATAGTAACATAGTATTATAACAAGGTCAAGAGAAATCTGCATTTTTTTTGCATATAGTAGCGAATTATATACAAAAGGTAAGCAGACAACCTTGTGACGCCTGTATCGCTATAACAGCGGTCCTAAGCGTTTACTTTAACCCGGCTAAGCCAAGTATTTTGTTAATTTCTGTTTCGTAATTTGCACTTTCGTCTTCCTTAATTGGTAAATCAGGATCAAGTGCTTTCCATTCTTCATAACTCATGTACATATCTGTATCTGGGTCGTAATATTTGCCTTCTGCATTGTCGTAATAAACAACTTTACCCGAGCCTGTCATAATAGGACCTTCTAGTCCATCTCTTGCTACATACTTGTCAGGCATTGATGGAAGGACTTTATAACCTTCATTTGCATTTTTTTCAGTAGTTCCGTTAAGTGCAGCGGACAATCTTTGCATTAATGCAACTGCGTCAATTTCTTCAACTTGTACTGTGTCAACTTTTTTTGCTGGTTGGTTCTCGTCCATTGACTCACCAATATCATACATAAACAATTTGCTATAGACCTCTGAGTGTCCTTGCTTGATTGCATGTTTTAACTCTTGCATAAAATCTTCTCTTGCAATAGTATCCGATGGACCTGAACTTGCAAGATCAACAATGTCATTACCATCAGCATCACCTTGTTTCATAAGTCTTTTAATTGCATCAATTTTATCTTCTAAATCATCAATGTTTGTATAACTTACAATATCATCATCCATGTTAAACACATCAGTTTGTATTTGTTTTGGATCTGTTACACCTTTAGCTCTTACTTCTTTTTCTAATTCAGTGTAAGCATTATTCCACTCGTTAGCATCTGCTTCATATGAGGCTAACATTTTTTCAATTGCTGGCTTAACCATATCAAGTGTTACACTGCCTCTATCGATATTTGATAATTCTTCTTCACGACCAGTGTTAGTAATTTCTTCTGAATCTTCGTCTACAAGCCCACTTAATGCTTTAAGTGTATCTAGTTCTGTTGTATCTTCTTGTTTAACTGCGATGTCATCATCACCATCACCATCAACGTCAACTTTAACCCAATTTGCACCATTTGGATCATTACAGTCATGTTCACAATCTGTAGTAGGGTTTCCTAATGTGTCTCCACAATCTTTACATTGTAGCATCGATTCACTATAACTTTCTTGTGCAACATCTTCGTCAGCATGTTGCTTTGACATTGCGGATCTAACTGCATCAACAGTCATATTTAATTCTTTAGCAATCTCTTCAATACTTTTTCCGTCTTGTTGTAACTTAAACATATACGGAATTGTTTCGTTCATGTCTTCTTCTACAGACTCGTCTGTTGTTCCATCATCATAATCTACTGCTACCATTGCACGTTTTATTAACTGCTCATCTATATCGTAACTTTGAATATTTGCTAATACCCATGTTTGTATAATCTTACGAGCATCTGCGTTTGGATCTTCATCACTAAGTTCACCTAAGTCATCAAATAAGCTATCATTACCAATAATGTTGCCTAATGCATTACTAGCATTTTGTGCATCGGGTCCAACTGGTAAAGGGTTTAAGAATAGTTTTTCAAGTGCTTCAATTGCCTCTGCGGTATCCGGAATAGTCCAAGTACCTTCGATAAGATTGTTAGCCCAATCTTCTAATTGTACTTCTTCTTTTTTCAACTTTCGCTTTTCAGCAGGTGCAGTCATTTTAACTTTACCTTTAAGATACTTTAACGCAACGCCCATTGCTGCATCTGTCTGTTGTTTATTATCATAATCAATGTTACCAATTGCATTAGCAAGATCGCTGTCTACAACGTTCTTTTCCAAGTAATCCATTATCTGCATAACTATATTATGATTCTTTTGTTGCGTATTCATTTTGCTGTTATGCTTAACTACTTCCATATCAGCTTCAAGTGCTGATTTACTGCCTGGATTATTTTGTATTTCAATGTCATCAGGTGCTTTAGCAAACTTTATTAACTCTTGAGCACGATTTGCTATTTTTGCATCTTGCTCTTTCTCAAAATCTATATCTGCCTGCGACAATGCTGGTTCAGCTTCATCTACTTGTTTTTCATTCATTGTTTTAATTCCTCGGGCTAAACTTGGTAAAACAGAATCCACAATGTTATCACGTTCGATGCGGACTAATTTACTACGTATATCATCTAAGTCTGCCTGTTCAACAGTAGACTCAGTAGGCTCGTATTGCTCTACATACGTCTTGTATCCTTTTGGACCAGATAATGTTTTTAGGGTTGCTACTAAGCCAGTTGCACGTTCTTTGGCTTGTTCAATAATACTTTGTGCTTCATCTTGCTCTGCAAAATTATCAGCACGTCTAAATGCTTTTACAAACTTTTTAAGATCAATAACTTCTTGATTCATTTCATGTATGTGCTGCCCAAGTTCGTCAACTTGGTCTCCACCTTGATTAACATGTTGTGCCATTGCTCTAGCACCTGCTAAGAACCTAAAAGGAAATTTTGTGCGTTCTTTAGCACTATTTTCAATAAACAAACTGTGTATTTGTCTTGTTCTTGATCCACGTTTTTCTTCATCTACAGGCTTTGAATGTTTAATAACTACACGAACTTCACCTATGTCTTGGTAACTAGTTTTAATACTTCCGTGTAACTTACTTTCTGTTACATCATCAACACTTGGACTTGCATCATTCTGTTTAATGTAAGCATAGTCTTTCTTGTCTAACTGTTGCTTGCCGATATTTCTAACATCAAATCCCATAAGGTTTCTTTTTGCAAAATATCTTAATTCTTTTAAAAATGTGTACCAATCTTTTTTGTCGTCATAACGCATGTCTTCAGTAATGTTGTTGTTATAATATACCACTAGTGTATCTGGATCAACAATATTTACTGTAACACTTCCGTAACTTTTTCCACTACCTGAATACTCAAGTGTAAAAATTCTACCAGCATCTGGCTCGATTGTACTTTGTGCTTGCTCGTTTGCAATAGTTAGTTTGTCAAACTTTTTGGCTAAAATACTACTTAAATCTGTCGCTATTTTGTTATGTATTTGCATAAAGTTATTTATCCAATCTGTTCAATCTTGCTTTTGTTAAAATAGCCAGATCTTGTTGTATTAATACAGGAGTAGGTGTACTATGTCCGCCATAACAAGGATGACTGTACAACCACTCTTCGTCTGATCTACATTCATTTAACCTATTATGCACTTTGCATAACAGTCTGCCACTAGCATGTTTGTGTATCCACATCCTAGCAACATAGTTATTTAGAGGTGTAATATTGTGTTCACCTTTCCATTGTTGTACGTCTATACTTTGCTTTTGCCAGTAAGACTTACTCCATGGACAAACACTAATAATTGAAGCAAAATACTCGCTCCAATTGATATTACTTTCTTTTTCCGCCTTTTCCGCCACGTTTTGCCATTTTAAGACTCCTTTGTTATGCATGTATTTATCCTGTGTTAAAACAAAATAAACGGCATAGGTTCTATTATGTCATCAAGACTGTCTTTCATGCGTTCTTCGATACTAGCATCATAATTACGAACTACGTTTGTCATCCGTATTGCTAGTACTAAACTCATTACTAGATCGTCTTTTTCGCCTGGCTTTGCACGATAGCTGTTACCACTTGCAACAAACGACTTCATTTCACTAATAAGATTCTTGCTTTTAACTACAAGTCTGCCTGTTTCCACTAAAGATTTCATCTTTGCACAAGCAGATAACTTACTTCGGTGTGTAGTATTAAATCCCTTACGAAAACGTTTAGAGTTTCCATGCGATCTAGGTTCACTTAGAAATACACCAGGTATATTTTCCTCACCAATTTCTGCAATACTAACGAGTGCTGCTTCACCGAGTGTATTATTTTCAACACTATAATATACGTCATTTGGCTCGCCTATCATATCAGCCAAATAACTACATATCTCTCTCATAATTGCAACTTGTTGCACAATAGGTGTCTTATTATGCATCCACTCTGCTACTTGTATCAAGTTTGGTAATTCTAGTATCTGTATTGCAGAGTTATCTCCGCCGGTACCTAAACTTGGATCAAGTGCTACCATGTATGTTTGTCCTTTAACCGGCTTCTTATACCAACGTACTTGTCCTTGTTTCTCAATTGGGTCAACACCTTGTAACTCTGCTAACCTAACTGCATTAATTAATGTTTCTTCGTAGATAATAGGTTCACATTCCATTTCACGTCTGAAACGTTCTTCTCCAATTCTACCACGTTCTTCTAGTGCCCATTGCTCATCTCTATCTGGATGCTCTTGCCATAAGCATTTGTAAGGAGCAAATCCGTTTGTTCCTGCATCACTTTCGTTACCATACTCATCAACATTATCGTTTGCTTGTGTCCATAATAGCCAAAACTGATCTTCATCACTGTTAGGTGTACTTGTAATAATTGCACTACCACCTGTTGCTAGTGTAGGAGATATTGATGTCCAAAATTCTGTAGCAATAGTATTACGAACAAATGCAAACTCATCACAGTACAGTAATGTAATACTCATACCTCTTCCTGTGTTATCAGTTGTTGCTTGTGCTACAATTCTACTTCCGTTTTCAAATTCAATTGAACCTTTGTTGTAGTTAGTAACACCTGCTCTAATATGATCTGGACAAAGTTCATATGCGTATCTAATACGTTGCATAATTTCTTGAGCACCACTGAACTTGTGTGCTGCAATAAGAATAGTACTATCAGCAATAAACATTGCATGCCAAAGCAAGTAACCTGCGGCGGTAGTAGTCTTACCCATCTGTCGGCTCAGTAAGTTAATACTAAAACGATTATTGTGATAACTATTAACAAGAATCTCCTGAAAAGGAAAAGGCTTGTACAACATTTTTCCTTGAACAGGATGTTGTATGTGAAAGTAATTTGACATGAAGTGATTTGGTCCATTGGCACTATCGGCACAACTTATAAATTCTCCTAACTGCTCTTCAGAAAATTTCTGTGTTTTGTGGGCTCTTTTTACTAAAACCCCATCTAAACTCTTGCTCATTTGCTTCTCTCATTGTATAATGTATACATATTATAACTTATTTATCGGTAAAAAATTGTGAGTGATTGTTTAGTACTAAATGGTAATTATCAACCGTTAAGTTTACTACCATTAAGTGTAGTAGGCTGGCAACAGGCTGTTAAATTATATTTCTTAGATCGTGTTAGAATTATTGAAACATATGATAACTGGGAAGTACACAGTCCTAATATGGATTTTAAAGTACCTGCTCTTGTAGCATTACGAAAATACTACCCTGTGAAAAAACAAATAAGATTTACTCGTTATAATTTGTTTTTACGTGATATGTATCAGTGCCAATACTGTACTGATACTTTTCCTACTACTGAATTAACTATTGACCATGTACTTCCACTAAGCAAAGGTGGAAAAACAAATTGGCAAAATTGTGTTAGTGCTTGTAAAAAATGTAATACAAAAAAAGGTAATACTGTTGGGCAAATGATTCCTATTAGGAAAGCATTTACGCCAGATTACTTTAACTTATCTAGTATTAGACGCACTCGTCCATTTACTGTACGGCATAGTAGTTGGTTAGAATATATCGGAAATGTAGATGACTTTAAGTTTAGTAAGGATTCTCACCAGTAAGATGTGTTTGTGAAAACCATAATTTAAACCATTCTGGTGTTCCTGGTTTAATATTTTTCTTCTTCATATGTTTAGATTTTTTATCTCCCACATAAGAGAGATTCTCACTATAAGGGGTCAAACCTTTATACGATTCAACCCCTGCTAGTTTTTTTAAATTCTTTAACTCTTCATCAAAAGTCATGTTACTTTGACATTAAGTCTTTTAGCTGTTGTGCTAGTTTAGCTGCCAATGGATTATCTCCATCTTTATTATGCATTTGTGCTTTTGGTCTGTTTAGTCCTCCGGACAATTTGTTTAATTGCATATCCGCATCCATGTAATCTTCGTCTGGTGAGTTAGAATACTCGTCCAGTTCAGTAGTTGCCTGTGGTGTGTGTTCTAGCCCAGCTAAGGACATAAGTGATGCTAAGTCATTGACTGCAACTTCTACTGTTTCTTGTACTTCTGGCTCTTCAGATGCTTCACTTACTCCGCCACCTGTATCCATATAATTTTGTATAACCCAATTATGGAATTCTTCCATTTCTTCTAATTCTGCCATGTCTGCATCATCAACTTCTGTACCGTCTGTGTAAAACACAGGAGCATTCACTGTAAACATCTGATCACTGATATCGTCCATATCATAATCTAGTTTGTTCATATCAACTTCTTTATCTTTAAACATTATTGGTTGGTCGTTTTGTTGAATAAGTTCAGAAACTATTTCTTCTTCTACTGGCTCTTCTACTGATTCATATTCCATTCCGTTATCGTATTCATGATTACTACGGAATTCTTTTACAAAGTCTGCAATAGTATCACCATCTAAATATCTAATTAGATCAGCAAATATAGGATGATCTGGATCACAACCTACTTCATCACATAAATCCAAAATTGGATCTGCAAAAGAACCTACTGCTTCTGTTTCAATACCTTCATTTGCTTCTTTAGAATCTTCCCAAAATTTGCCAGCTTCTTCATCACTACCAAGTGTACTTGAGTGCATTTTGATAAAGTCTTCTTTGCTATTATCTTGTGCATCAATATCTATATCAGACATTCTGCTTTCAGACACATCTTTTTCCTGGCCTGAATATTTTAATAATGTTGTTAAATCCATTTTTTTATTCCTATTTTTCTTTTTTAGCAAGCACTACTTCAGGAGTTCCACGTTCTAGCTCTTTAAGCATATTTGTGTTGTACTCGTCGCCAAATGTTGCATCTTTTTTTTCTTGGTTATATTCGCTGTCTAGCAAAGGCTTGTACTCTTCTTCTTTAGCTCCAGCTGCTTCTTCTCTGGCAATTTCTTCTGGGTGCTCAGCGTTAATAACGACTAAGTGCGACCCTGAAATGCCGGCGTATTCTTGTAATTCATTTCTTAGTACTTCTGAAGTACACGGATAATTAACTGCCACGTCAATCATGCTAACTTCTGAATTTCTTAATGTTTGGAAATCCATTGGATGTTCCTGGATAGGTGTTGTTTTTGGCTTACTCATGTCAGTTACGCTGTACTTGCCAAGTGCCATTTCAATTCTTTCAACTTGCTGATCTTCAAGAGTTCCGGCATATTTAATACGGAATTTGTATTCTTTTTTACTTTCAGTTAAGTATTCTTTAAATGATTTCATTTTATCCAGACCTCTATATAATATATGTATTATTTATCGTTTTTCATCAGTTTCTCTAATAAAGCGTTTCTATCTAATACTACTGCATCACCGTCTGATTCAGTACCACCATCATGCTTTGCTTGTACTTGATCAATTCTTGCTTTCTTTAACTGCAAGTCGATCATTTTTAGTTTTCTATCAATCTTTGCACCTTTTGCATTTAATGCAGTATCTAACATTCGGGCTGCGGTACTAAAAATATCTCCAGCATATCTTGCTTCAACATTCATACCTAAATCCATTAAGTCTTTAAATGTATCTTTTGCAGTATCTGCAATCTCATCCATCTCAATGTCACTTGATTCAAGGTTTTCGACCATCGGAAGTGCGGCATCAATTTTATCCGCTTTTGACATAGCATTTTGATAGTTTTCAGTGTCAGGAACAGGAATAATGTCCTGTTCTTCACTAACTTCTTGTACTACTTCATCAACCGGTGCTAGGTTTAATAAATCTTCTAATTTTTTTGTCATATAATTACTTACCTTGATTTGCCTTTGTGGAAAATGTCATCTTCTGTTACAACTCTAAATTTAATTCTATTTTGCTTACACCATCTACTAGCGGCTTCCCATTTAGCCATATTAACAACTACACGAGCTTGAGCCATTTGACTTTTGCCTGCTTGTTCCATTGTTGTTTCTTTTTTAGGCTTTACTTCGATAAGTTCTGCACTTTGTCTACCATTTTTATCTGAGTATACAACTAAAAAGTCTGGAAGATATATTGATGATCTTCCTGTAAGTGGGTTTTTGTATGGTATCTTGACACTTTCGCTTGACCATTGTGTTATGCCAGGATGATTATCGCAAAACTGCATAAAAGCCCATTCCCAACTACTACGATAGGTAGGAGTTTTTAAGCCAGCATACTTTTCTGGAAATTTTAGAGTAAACTTACCCTGTGCATATTTTGCCATTGTTTTAACTTAATATGTTGCGAGCAACTAGATTATTTGGTGCTTGGCTCTTGTTAAATCCTAGCATACTTGTGTCATTACGTGTCTGATTAAGTAAACTAATAATACTTTGTTGTATATCAGTTAGCCCATATTCTGCTAACTCGTCGATTATTATCATTGGACTGTCGCCAAGATTAGTAGCAATCTGTATTACTGTGTCTGTTAGACTACTAGCGATTGTACTATTGCCTTCTGTCTTTTGTAAGAAAAATCCCATAACTGCATCATACTCGCCTGTTGTCGCCGTGACACTTTCGTTTGTATTATACGAATCAAATACATCAGTTGATGTTGTTGTTTTAGTTGATGGTAAATTAGCCATTTATACCTCTTATGTTGCTAGTTGTGTTGGCAAACCTTTAGTTATTTTTGATACACCTTTTGGACTTGGACTAAGATTTCCACCAAATGCTTTTCCTAGTTCGCCTTTAAATGATCCCGGTCCGCTACCCTTCATAAAATTGTTTGCTTTGCCTAAATCATTTTGAAGGTTAGTTTGTAGTGCTGGATTATCAACAAAACCACTTAAATTGCCAAATGTTTTGGTTATTGCTGAAAGTGCATTTGAACCTAAGCTAAATGCTTGTGCAGCACCGCCTTCTAACGATTGCATGTTAAACTTACCTGCTACATTACCTAATGCCTGCTTTAAGTTAGCACCTACTTGAGCGCCATTACTATTAATTGCGTTCTGCGAAGGTGGTATAAAATTACCAGCCACTGTTCCAACTTTAGGTACGTTAGGCAATGGATTAGCACCTCCGGTGCCGCCTGATCCACTACTTGGAAACTTGAAATCACCAATTGGGTTATTTCCTCTAAGTGCGTTGGTTGCCATTCCAGTAAGCTCTGATTTTAACATACTTTTAAGATTGGCACCTTTTAAATTCTGAGCACCCCTTAATCCTGTAACAACTGCTCCTGCTAGGTTTCCGCCAGCTAAGTCGCTACCAATGCTACCTGCAGCATCAACAAGTCCTCCAGGTCCAAACATACTAGTAGTTCCTCCGCCTTGCGGTGTTAGTGGGCTTGCAGTTTTATCGTAATGCAGTTCTCCAAATCCCGCCGGACCATCTCCTGCAACAAGACCTGATCTGTACTTAACAGTTTCAAACTGAACTGTCATTTGGTTCTCTAGTAATCCTGCACTATCTGCATAATCGTGTCTATCATGTTCAAAACTTTGAATAATAGGGTTAACTAACCAATACTCTGTATACTTCTTTTGGTATATACTGTAAATTTTTATGTGACTAAAGAAGTTACCCGAGTTTCTATCTAATCCCCAGTTACGTGCTGAATTAGGCATTTTTGAGTATGTGTCTTTTAACGAGTAAGTTCCGCTACTTTCGTAATTAGGATCGTTGTTATAGTATGCATAATACGCATACCACATGTTTCGAATTATATCACTGTTATCATCGTGAAACGTAAGACGTACTGGCTCGTAATTTATCTTATTCATTGTATAACGTCTTCTGTTATACTGATTATGTGTTTGTAAATCGTAGGAATATTTAGGCAGGTCTACACTCTTTACGAGAAAACTTGCCTCTAATTGCTCACTTCCTGAAAAGGAAAATCCTAGTCCTGGGTTAATTCCAAACGTGCAGTGGAATAAAAATCTATGCTTCGGAGCAAGACGGTAATTACCGTCAACAAAGGTTTTAGATGCGTGTCGAAAATCTCGAACGTTATCCCCAGTTGAAAGAGCAGTTAGAAAAGAGTTTAATACACTCATTACAAAATCCTAACTCTATTAACCTGTAACAACCTCACCAATTGTTCTTGCTACTGTAGCACCAATTCCAGTACCGATTGGTGTCTGTACTGCGTTATCAAAACGAATTGTTAAAGCAATAGTTGCTGCTTCACTACTCGAATAGTTTAAATCACCGTAGTTTACATTGGTAATGAAACAACCGTATAATTCCCAAGTCTCAAGTACGTTTGGTGCACTAGCGCCGTTTCCGCCATCTAATACTTCACAACGTGTGATAAACTTGAAATCAATACCAGATGCTGCACTTGACTGTTCCATCATATCAAACTGCTTCTGTGTTTGCTCACCAACTAATTTTGCAACTTGACCTGACGCATCGTCACGTAAGTTAACTGTACATGGATCCCATGTATGTTTACCTTGGATATACACTTTACTGTTATAGATATCAATCGGAACATCTTCAAATGTTACGGCTGGACGTGCAAAATCAATTACTTGTTTTGTTAATTCGCTACGTGGAGTTGAAACACCAAAGTTTTCAAAACTTACACGGAAGCGATATTTTAATTTCGGCATTAACAGGCCTTGAGCTGATGCGGACTGATCCGATGCTAAAGGTACTGTAAATTTGCTTAATGAACTTACTGACATATTTTTTGCTCCTACTTATTAGTATTTAGTCAATGTTGTTACTGCTAATTCATACATCACAAGCTCTAGATAGAGCCTGTGTTTTGTATGCGAACTGGAATATAAATGTATTCAACTGCCTTAACAGGTTCAACTGCAATATCAATATACAATTCGTTACGATCGATTCTATCGTTTGTGTTGTTTGATTCATCACAAACTACTAGGTAATCATATAAGCCTCTTTTTGCAACTAAGTCATTCATTAACTGTTCAACTACTTGTTTGACTTCATCTCTTGTTAACTTGTCATTTGGCTCAAATACAAACGGCTTAGTAATAACTGCTAATCTTTCACGTACATAAGCAACTAAACGTGCTACGTTAATACGATCTAATGCACTTGCAGTTGCTGTGCGTGTTTTGTTACCATAGTTAAGTATTCCATTACCTGGAAAGAATGATATCGGGTTAATACTGTTACTGTACAATGTATCACGTAAACTTTCACGTACACCTGTTGGAGTAAACTCACCTGTTACAGTATCTAAGTAACCAAGTCCTGTAGCATTGTCAACTATACCACGTCTTACACCTGCTGGTGCAAACCATGGAAAACTTGCTTCATCTGAACGTATTAATGTTCTTAAAAGCATATGACTTGCTGGAACCATAATACTGTTTCCATCTAAGTCAGTTGAAATACCACTTGGATAAAATACACCCATATACGTATCTGCACTAACTAGTCCGTCATCACCATTATCTGATGCTAAGTTACTGTTTAATGCCCAGTTTTGAATATCAGTACTGTTTGCCGCTAATCTCATAGGAGCGTCAGCAACAATAAAGCCTGTGTTACGTCTATCGTTATTTAATGCAATCAAGTTTGCCATTAGCTCTGGATAACCTGGTGCTGATAATACGTTAAAGTTTCTTTGATCTTCACGTAACTCACCACTTGTATCAACTACTGATTTTAGTTTTTCTACAATAACTGCACGAACTGCGTTTCTGCCCATATAAGGTGAACCATCAGTTTTGTTACCTGCAGTACTTACCCATGCATCTGCTTCGTTTGGTAATACTTTACCCGGAAACGCATCTGCATTAAAGTGATCTTTTCTAAACTCTTTAATGTTGTAACTACTACGTCTTGTGTTAAACAATAGTGTACCACGTGGATAAAGCGACTTGCTTGGTGCGTCTAAATCAACTACGTCACTTGTTAACAATGTTTTAATTGTTGCTACTGTGCCTGTTACAACATCTGTTGTTGTATCGCCCATGTAACGTGCATCAGCAAATAAGATACCATCACTACTTGTTTGATCACTCTTATCAATTACTACCCACTTCTGCTCGCCGTCAACAGTTTGATAACGTTTTAAAAACGGAAAGTTTTCTAAGTCACTTGTGTCAACCCATAAATCACCATTAACTAGTGCGGATGCATCTGACTGTTGTGTCGGAGCACTTGCACTTATAAAAGGTCCATTTGGATTAGTTTGACTTAAATCAAATCCTCTTGCATCAACTGTTACGCCTTGGTAACCTTTCCAGGTTGTACCGTTATGAATCATAATGTCAATTTCATTAGTAACATTTTGATACCACATACGTTTATTTGCTGGGTTTGCAGTAGGTTGTGTTGCACCAACAACATATACCAACGGTTGGAAATTACTTAAAATAATTTCTCCTGTTGTTAGGTCATCTCTTGCATATGTATTTGTATTTGTAAGTCCTGCATCTGCAATCGGTGTACCTGTTGTTTCGTCTAATTTAACAAAACCACCTAAACTATGTGTAATAGTAATTGCACCAGTTGCTTCTAACTTAGCAGTAACGTATGTTATTCCTGCCGCATTAAAGTCATTTACAAATAACTCTTTAGTTGCTCCACTTAATACAATATTTGTAGATGTTGTTGCTACTGTATTCTTACCAGAGGATATAACTGTAAATGCGTCAGATGCAGTAAATGTAGGAGCAACTAAGTTACCTGTGGCAACTGTTTCACCTTTTATTTTACGCTCGTATAACTTGTAAGTCATTTCGCCTGTTGTTGTAGATTCTGCCATTGCAATTACTTTGCCTTTTGCAATGTTTAAACCACCGCCAATTGCATCAACATCATACATTGCAGCTTCTTCTGCCTTGTATAACTTAACTGCTTTGTCTGCAAATAAATCTGTTATTGAACTGTATGCACTAACATCAATGTCTGCGCCTGTGTTTGAACTTGTTGTTTTAATCCAAATACTACCAGTTGGTCTTGATGCAGTATCACCGTTACGCCATTCTGGAATTGCAGTGTGTGGATCAATTTGAACTGCTGGAATATAAAATGTTCCTGCTGATATACCAAGATCAGTTAATATCGTACCACTTCCTGAAATTATAATTCTTCCACTTGCAGTAGATGAAGTTCCAAACAAACGAACGTTTCCTGCAGTACTTAACGCGGCAGTAACACCTGTTACTGCGGCTGCATTAATGTCTGCAACTACTTGTGCGGCAGTTGTACTTGTCATTGAGACTGCATTGCCGTTAACTGTAAGAATGTTTCCTACTGTAACTGTTGGGTTTGTCACTGTACCTTGTAAAGTTGACCATGTGTTGTACCATGAATCAACACCAACAACTTGCCAACCTGCACTTGTTTTTAAGAACAGTTTGTTGTTTGTTGTTGTTGCATCAATCGCATAATCAGCTGTTGATCCAATTTGTGCTTTTGGTACACCACCTGAAACATCTGTTGTAGCTGTAATTACAATTGGAACTTTATTAGTGAATGTCTGTGTACTTGAGGACCATTGAAAAATGCCCCATTTACTTTTGGTAGAGTTTAACCAGTGTGTTCCGTTAGCCGGATCACCTGCAGGACGTCCTGCACTTCCTGTTAACTCGCCTAAATCAATATCTGCACGAACAACGTATGCTCTGTTGCTTACGCCTAGTAAACTGTACGCAGCCATTAAGCCATGCTCGTTTAATTCGTAACCATGTAAAGCCGTTCCGCCTGTGCTTTGGTAATATGAAGGTTCTCCAAAAGTTGTTACCAACTCTCTTTGTGAACCAATTAAATATGCTTTTTCAGCATTTGCTTTTGTAGTTCCACTGGCTGTTCCGCCTGTGGTTGGATCTTTCTTGTCTTGGGCTGATGCTATCACTAACATTGGTACTGTACCAACCGCGGTACTTGCGTACTGTGATTCATCTATAACCTTGACCTCGATACCGGGTGAAATAAGTGCCATTCTATACCTCGCGAATACTATAATATTTTTGTACTTGTATTTATACTTTTGTAGTCAAAACACGTCTATTAGACTCAGATACCACGGACCCTTTAAAGGGCGCCGGTAAATATTTATATGGAAAACAGACCTATATGTACTAAATGCAAGAAGAAGTTTGCTGCCTTTAACTACCGAAAAGGGGAAAAGGTGTACTATCGTAAAAAGTGCGATAGTTGCAATCGTAAACATAAAGCAGACAGTAAAAAAAGCCCATGGGCAAAAGCAGGTTATCAAAAGAAAACCCACTGTGAAAAATGTGGGTTCAAAAGTAAGTATTACGACCAAGTAGAAGTATACTATGTAGATGGTAATATGATAAACATTAGGCATACTAATCTTAAGTCAGTATGTTTAAACTGTTTAACAGAATTAGGACATGAAGGCTGGAATACTAAGCAAGGTGATTTAGTACCTGATTTTTAAGATCTTCGATAGTTCCGTTATTATATAATATTGAATCAAATTTATCATTAGTATCAATCCATTTCCATTCACTAGGATGAATATCATACTTTGACATTAAATTGTTGTCTGTTTGGTTATCTAGTATTGCACTACTAAACCATTCAGGATCTGTACCTCGTTTAACTTGCCAAACTTTTCCACCTAAATCTCTTATAACATCTTGTTCATTGCGGAATCTTACATCAGGTATTACAAAGTCTTTATCAGGATTTTGTACTAGTTTTTGCTTGACTAAACTTACCCATATTCCATCAAAGAATCCACTTCGCATACAATCAGTACCAAACAACTGAAGTACAAGTCTAGGAGTAATATCTTTTCCTGTTTCATTAGTCCAAAACGGGTCTGGCTTTTCTCTCCATTCTCTACTTTCGTTAGTATCACCTTCGAGCATATCTCTGTTCCAGCCAAATACGGTTGCAACACCATCCTTTAGTTTATCAGCAAAACTAATTTTTTGAAATCCGTGATCTTGGACTAGCATATCAGCAGCCGTGCCTTTACCACTACCGATAAGGCCACATACTCCAATTATCATAAAGTACCTCTTTAGTAAATTTTAGGGTTAGCCCATGACCCACGTCATTGGCATTTGTCCATCAACTAGGTTGAGCAAGTCTGTCTCAAGTTTGTCAAGTTCTGTCTGTGCTTCTACTTTGAGTGCATCACCATTTAAACTTGTGCCACCTTGCGGACCGGCAATAGTTGCAAATTTGGAACGTGCTTCACCTAACATATACTTGCTTCTTGCTAAAGCATAATCGTATACCCATGGCTTACAACGTGTATCAGTTAACAATGCTGTATCAGGTCTAGTGTTATACATCCATAACATTACTGTTTCTCCATCAGAGCGAACATTTCTAATTATTGTTAACTTCTTAGTAACAGGATTAAAAGTAAAGTTAATATATGCTCCAAACATACGTCCGGCCATTTCTTGATACTGCTTGTAAAAATCGTAAGTAGCAAGGCCACCCATTTTTCCAGCAGTTAACATATATGTATTCATGTAACCTGCTTCAAAAGGCTCAAATACACTTCCTACATTACCTGTAGTACTACGAAAGACTTGTCTAACGTTCTCTACTTCATTTGGTAACGTGTACTCTGTCTGTCCTGTAACAAGAGCTAAAAACCCGTAACTTTCTTCAACTGCATTACTGCTTTTTTGACGATACACATCTAGTGCTTTCTGGAAAGCCATTTCATAGTGTGCTGCATCAAGTTCAACGTCAACCATGCCTCCACCGAGACTAAGTTCAATGTAATTAAAAAGTTTTTGTTTTTCAGTTGTTAAGTCAGACATGTGTAGTAATCCTTTTTATTAGTACTATTTAGTCACTTTTAAAAGTATTGTCTGATCATTAATACGTCCGTTTAGTTTAGTATCAGTTGTTTTTATGCTGTCTATAAACTTTTTTACAAACACTTTGTTACCTTTATTAAAAGATGCCAACTGCTCTAACGGTTTCCTTAGTGTTTTTTGTACACTTAGTTTCTCATTAAAAAACAATATTGTAGTTCCTTTTACTTGCAACGTCGCATGTTCTTCTGCAACATATGTTCCTAACTTACGAGTTTTAACATTGTATACCCATAATTGTGTTGCTTCTAGTATATCTACTGGATTAACACTTGCAACTTTTAGCCCTGTATCTTCTTTTTGATACTTTAATCTTGCTACAATCTTATCTTTAGCAACTGGCTTTTTTGTTCTTGTTTGTGTTGCTTTCTGACTTGTAATAATCATATCACATGCTGATACTACTGCGTTATATATTTGTGCAATTTTCTTCTGTGACTTTGTGTCAAGATAACTGTATCCTTCAACTAGTTGATCATACATATCATCATCTTTTTTCTTTGGACCAATTAACTCATTATACTCTTGTGCTACTGGCTTAAAATACTCTCTAATAATACGAGCATGATTGCCTTTAACCTCAAGTCTTCTTAAAGACGAAACCGGATTGAATTCCTTTACGTTAAACTTTTGTATGTCATCAAGTGCAACGTCTATTTCTTCTTCAAGTTTTGTTGCATAAACCATACTTGCATTTTTTAACTTTTGCTGAATACTTAGTACAGGTGCAATATTCTTTATTTTTTCTTCTTTCTTAATTTCATCAGCTAATAAAGACCCTGCGGCAACTGCTTCATCAACTTTAGGCTTAAGATACTCTGTAATAGGTCGCATACTATTCATAGTTCCTGGACATGACTCCCAATACTCGTTATGTGGTTCATAGTAGTCAGGACATCCTGTTAACAATAACTTACTATAAATTGCAACTGTTGGACTAATTTGTCCTTTCTTTGCAGAAGAAATGTCTTTCCTACTGTATCCTTCGTGTTTCATCCATTCGTAAATGAAAGGAACAACATCACTTGATTTGTAATTTTGATAATAAAACTGTACTGCGTCTTGCCTCAACCTATGAAACTCGTATCCAGACAGTTTATTAAAGTCAACAAAACTAGGTCCTGTTAGTTTAGCACCTCTTTTAACTCTAGGTGCTCCTTTTACTACTTTCTTCTTAGGCTTTTTAATAAGTGATTTTGCAGATGCCATTTCATTCTCCTTTAAGTTATATTACTATAATACACTGTTTTGTTTGTATGTCAACCTTTATCTTTATATAAATATAGTATAACAAGGATTTGACATGCCCAGACTATCACTATGGAAGCCAGAACGCAACAAAGACTTTACGTTTTTTGACAATAGAATACGTGAAATGTTTACTATTGGCGGTACTGGTATTAATATACACAAGTACTTAGGTCCTGATACTGCTAACAATGACGGTACAGATTCAACTCAACCCAACTATGCTAGCCAAAGTGCAACAAACATACAAGACTTATTGTTCCTGGAAAACCGTGATCGTAAGTACGATTCTAGTATATACCAACTCAGAGGTATTTATAACGTAAGTGATATTGACTTTGATTTAACGCAATTTGGACTGTTTTTACAGAACGACACGCTCTTTATTAGTTTTCACATAAACGATATGATTAACTCTATTGGTAGAAAACTTATTAACGGAGATGTATTTGAGTTACCTCATTTACGAGACTTTTATCCACTAGATAGTGCATTGCCGGCAGCATTACGTCGATATTATGTAGTACAAGATGCTAGTAATAGCTCAGAAGGGTTTAGTCCAACGTGGTATCCGCATGTATGGCGTGTTAAATGTACACCATTAGTTGACAGCCAAGAATATAAAGATATCTTTGATGATACTGCAAAGAAAGCAGACGGTTCAGATGTTACTGGTACTGATAACAAGTTAAGAGATTTACTAAGTACATACAAGAAAGAACTTGAAATTAATACTGCTATTATTGCCGAAGCAGAAAAAGAAGTTCCTAAAAGCGGTTACGATACTGCTAAATTCTTTGTTGTTCCTACAGAGGCAGATGGAACTCCTGCAGATGCAGAAGAAACTGAAAGTGCGGATAACACTGGTTTGAAAGCCAGTAGCACGTTGGTAACAGCAGATGAGGTACCTACTACACCGTTGCATAACGGATATCAAGGACACTTAGTAGGCGACGGGTTAGCACCGAATGGATTTCCTGTTACGCCAGGTATAGCGTTTACTCATAACCCTAGTGTAGGTGACTATGTGCTAAGACTTGACTTTACACCAAATAGATTATTTAGATATGATGGTGCTAGATGGGTTAAAGTTGAAGATGCCGTTCGTACAAGTACAACAGGTGGACTTGGCACTACGCAAAAAGACCAGTTTATTGAAAATACTAAACAATATAAAGATGATGCAAATCAAACATTTAATAGTAGACAAACACTAAGTGATGCACTAAAACCAGAGGCAGATAGTTAATGGCTAGACAATTTTTTTACGATAACCAAATACGCAGATTCTTGCTACAATTTGTACGAATGTTTAGTAACTTCCAAATTGAAACAGGAGCTCCGGATGCATCTGGCATTAGAGATCTGCTTACAGTACCAGTTCGTTACGGAGATATGAGTCGTAATGCAGCCGCTATACTTAGAGAAAACAGTGAGAATAAAGTACTAGGTGCTCCGATGATGAGTTGCTATATCAGTAGTTTAAAGTATAGTAGAGAACGTGTGCAAGAACCAAACTTTGTTGATAAGTTACATGTTAGACAACGAAAGTATAACGCAAGTACTGAAACATATAGTCGCACTCAAAGTAATGCAATTACTGTTGAAAGACACATGCCAGTTCCTTATAATTTAACCATGAACTTGGATATATGGACTACTAATACTGAAATGAAGTTACAGTTGCTTGAGCAAATGCTGTGCTTGTTTAATCCGTCACTTGAGATACAGAGTACTGATAACTATGTTGACTGGACTAGTCTAAGTTTAGTTGAGTTAACTGATGTTAACTTTACTAGCAGAACAGTTCCGACAGGAACAGAAGATAGTATAGATGTTGCAACACTAACATTTGATATGCCAGTATGGTTAACAATGCCTGCTAAAGTTAAAAAGATGGGTGTCATACACAAGATTATTAACAGTATATACGACGGTAATGGAGATCTAGTAAGTTCTATAGGAAAAGATGACTTAGTGTTAGGACAACGATTAGTTGTTACACCGGGCCGTTACGGTACAATATTATTAAACGGACAAGCAGAGCTTGTTGATTATAGTATAGAGCCAACGTCTGATACTATACATACTAGTCAAATTCTTAAAGAGTCAGCAGGTAAACCAAAATGGAAATCAGTACTTGAACAATACGGTGCAGTTAATCCTGGTATTACACAGTTAAGATTTATACAACCAGACGATAGCGAAGTTATAGGAACAGTTGCATACCATCCAACTGATAGCCATGTACTATTAATAACTATTGATTCTGACACAATTCCTACTAACAGTTTAACTGCAATAGATGCAATTATTAAGCCTAGCACAGTTAACGTAGATACATTTGTTAAAAATACAAACTCAAGGTACTTAATACTTGAAGATATTAAAACTGCCGCAGGTAAAGATAGTTTAGATAATGACATTAGTTCTAGTTTTTGGCAAAGCACTGGTGGCGCTGACTTTAGTGCAAGTGCAAACGATATAATACAATGGGACGGGTCTCAATGGAGTGTATCTTTTGATAGTTCAGCTACATCAGTTATTAATTATGTAACAAATGCAACTACCAGCATACAGTACAAATGGACTGGTACTGCATGGTTAAAGAGCTTTGAAGGTGAATACAAGCCGCAAGATTGGCGAGTAGTTATCTAACCTATATCAAGTTCACTAATATAATCTCTATAATTTTTTAATTTTAAGTTTTTACACCATTTCCACGGATCTGGGCATATGTAGTCTGCATTAGGATGAATGTAGTGAAAAGTAGTGTCTAAATAAGCATCAAATATTCTTTTCATATTTGCTTCCCATTTGATACTGGTAACGTTCTCATCATTGTTTTTGTATGCGTTAGTGCCTGCGTATCGGTTATTGTTGTACCCTTCGGCTTGTTGGTTATCAAAGCCTATTAAATAGATATTTGCATGTTCGTGAAATGCTGCCAAGTATGTTGCTACTGCACCTGCGTTCATTGTATAATTTTGAGGTACTAAGTGAAACTTACCCGGGTACTTAACCATCAAAGCTGCACTACTGTAAACAATATTCTTACTACAGTAATCAGTTTGTACAATCTCTTCCATCATAACAGGAGTGTTACAAACTAAGAAGTCTGGACTAAAATCTCTGTATAGTGCGTTGCATCCATAAGATTGTAATTTTAAACTAGCGAATAACCCACCTTTGTGTTTTGCTAATAATCTTAAATCAAACTTTTCTCTACTGTCGCCATTACCAATAATAACTGCATTACCTCTGTGGTCGTTGTTATCAAGTGTAGCCGGTACCCATTCGCGTTCTTCTTCACGTTGTCCGTCTTTGATGATAGTAGAGTGAATAATAAACTCGCCTTCATATTCTGCGGCATAAAAAGGAAGTTTCATTATACAACTACCCAAGCAGTACTTTCTTCATTCCATTTATACATGTTTTCGTGACCTGTTGGATGATTTAC